>Ga0307928_10000880_pt1 | contig 22494 bp, 19 predicted proteins | sample AceLakmetagen232_FD_201815 | JGI IMG/M metagenome (GOLD analysis project Ga0307928, IMG submission 201815) | Saline water microbial communities from Ace Lake, Antarctica - #232 | ecosystem: Environmental > Aquatic > Non-marine Saline and Alkaline > Saline | place: Antarctica: Ace Lake... | reverse complement strand
TCGGCACAATAATAGAAACTCCTGTCGCAACGGTTATCCACCCTGGAGACTGGATGATTGAACATGGGCCAGCGGGAAGAAGCAGAGTAGAATATACAAATCTGGCAAAATTAAGAAAACCTACCATTCTAATGCTTGAGAGTTTAGGGTCTACTAATTCTAAAAAACAGGTAACGGAAAGTCAGATGCTTGATAATCTTCATAGTTTAATTAGCTCCGCTCCTGGCAGAACAATTATTGCTACCTTCTCTTCCCAACTTCAAAGAATAGGACAAATATTGGAATACGCTTCAAAAATCGGAAAAAAAGTAGCGCTTGACGGATTTTCCATGAAACTAAACGTAGAAATAGCAAAGAAATTAGGGTACATTAAACCAATAAAGGGCACTATGATAAAGATTGATAAGATAAACGACTACCCTGATAACAAAGTGATTATAATATGTACAGGATCTCAAGGGGAAGAAATGTCTGTTCTTTCAAGAATTGTTACGAAAAGTCACCGGTTTATAAATCTTAAAAAAAATGATACAGTCATTCTCTCATCGTCAGTGATTCCTGGAAACGAAAAAGTAATTCAAAGACTCAAGGATGGTATTTATCGTCTTTGCGATAACGTATATCACAGTGATATAATGGCCGTACACGCTTCGGGGCATAGTAATAGATCCGACATACAAGAAATTATAAAACAGATCAATCCGACTTATTTTATTCCAGTTTATGCTAATCACTTTATGTTAAAGGAGGCTGCTAAAATAGCTTACAAGATAGGGTTTTCGAAAGATAAAGTATTTGTTCCTGATAATGGTTCGATTATTCAATTTAACAGAAGTGGTGCAAAAATACTTAAAGAAAAGGCACCAGCAGATTATGTTTTTGTTGACGGACTCGGTGTTGGAGATATTGGAGAAATAGTTTTAAGAGATAGACAGATTTTAGCAAAAGATGGAATGTTTGTAATTATAGTTACCGTTAGAAAAAACTCTGGAAAAATATGTAATTCTCCTGATATAATATCAAGAGGATTCGTTTATCTAAGGGAATCAAAAAACTTATTAGCCGAAACAAGAAGAAAAACTACTCATATCATCAATAGTGCAGCTAGTTCTGGAAATGCAGTAAATTGGAGTTCTGTAAAAAATGAAATAAAAAACAAGATTGGAGATTTTTTATACATCAAGACACAGAGAAGACCAATTGTCCTTCCTGTAATAATAGAGGTATAATCATTTAAACATTTAAACATCCTAACATTTAAACATAGGGAAAAAGAGAATGAGAATATAGACACTTACAGAGGCAATATGTTTTTCAAGGTGGCTCTCATAGATAACTAATAACTTATAACTAATAACAGAATACCAGATACCTAATCCGCCGGCTGGCGGAACTAATAATATATAAAATATTATGAAAATATTTTCAGGGATAAGACCAACAGGAGAATTACATATAGGAAATTACTTGGGAGCTATTAAGCAATGGATAAAAATTCAGGAAGAACAGAAAAAAAACGAATGTATTTTTTGTATTGTTGATCTTCATGCAATCACAACTCCTTTCAACCCAAAGGATTTACAAAAGAACATCTTGAATACAACGGCTACTTATCTTGCCTCAGGACTAGACCCTGAGAGATGCATTCTTTTTGTCCAATCAAGAATAAAAGAACATACAGAATTAGCATGGATATTAGGAACAATCACCCCTCTTGGAGAATTAAAAAGAATGACTCAATTCAAAGAAAAAATACAGAGTCACCCAGAATACATTAACGCAGGCCTTTTAAACTATCCTACTCTCATGGCAGCTGATATTCTTCTATACCAAGCAGAAGCGGTCCCCGTTGGGGAAGACCAAGAACAACACGTAGAATTAACAAGAAAAATCGCCCGTAAATTTAATAATACTTTTGGTGAAACTTTTAAGTTACCGAGAGCTATTCTACCTAAAAAAGGAGCGAAGATAATGTCTCTTCAAAATCCTAAAAGAAAAATGTCAAAAACAGATAGCAGTAAACAAGGATATGTTGAGTTATTTGACAGTCCAGAAGATATAAGAAAAAAAATAATGTCTTCCGTTACCGATACTGGAAAAGAAATAAAATATGATCTTGAAAAAAAACCGGGGATTTCAAATCTTCTAACTATATATAGTTCTTTTGATGAAAAAGACATTAGAGAAATTGAAAAGAAGTTCGAAGGTAAGGGATACGCTGATTTTAAAAAATCATTAGCAGAATTATTAGTAAAAAAACTTGAACCTTTCAGAGAAAAGAGAAAAGAACTTTCTTCAAGAAAAGAATATTTAGAAGAAATACTAAAAAAAGGAGAAGAAAAAGCTAGAGTCATCGCTAAATCAACCATAAATGAAGTAAAAAGAAAAACTGGTCTTATTTAAGATGACATTTAATCTCAAAAAATTTATACGTTCACTTGGTTTTGCATTTTGCGGTATAAAAGTAATAGCGAAAGAAGAACAAAATTTTAGGATTCAAATTGTGATAGCAATTTTGGTAACTATAGCTATTTTTTACTTTAAGATATCTATTATAGAAACCATAGTTGTTTTTACTCTTATATTCCTTGTTTTGATGGCAGAATTAATAAATTCTCTTTTTGAGAGAATTTTAGATTTAATTCATCCTTTACCTGAAAATAAGGTAAAAAAAATCAAGGACATGTCCTCTGGAATAGTTTTCCTTTGCTGTCTTATCTCAACGATAATAGGAATCCTAATATTTTTCCCCTATCTTTAATTTAAAAGGAAGAGATTATAGAAGAGATTTCTTTCTTTTTGTTCTCCATAATCTTCTTGCTTTTAGCTTCCAAATTCATCCTTAAAAGAGGCTCAGTATTAGATGGACGAACGTTAAACCACCATTCATCAAAATCAATTCTTAATCCATCAATATGAGAAATTTCTCCTTTCTCGTATTTTTTTTCTAATTTTTCTATAATCTTTCCTAAATTGATTTTTTCAATTTTAAAATTAATTTCCCCAGAATGACAATAAACATTAAAAGAATTAATTAACCTAGAAAAAGAAAGACCAGATTTTGATATTTTTTCCAGAATAGAAAATAAGACAAAGAAAGGACTTTCACAAAAATAATGAGGTTTATAATAATAATGACCCGAAACTTCTCCCCCAAAAAGAATATTTTCCTTCTTCATCCTTGGTTTAATAAAAGAATGTCCTACCCTACTCATCACCGGAATCCCCCCGTTCTTCTTAATCGTTTCTCTAACAATATTACTTGAACGAAGGTCATAAAGAATCTTTTCTTTTTTACCTTTTAAAATTATCTTGGAAACAAGGGCCAAAATAAGATCTGCCGGAACAATCTTCCCTTTTTCATCAACAAACATTATCCTATCTCCGTCGCCATCAAAAGCAATTCCCATGTCGGCTTTTTCTTCCTTTACTTTTTTTAATAAAGATTTCATATTCTTTCTTAATAAAGGATTAGGGTCGTGGTTCGGGAAAGAACCATCCATTCTCTTAAAAAGAGGATAAATTCTCAAGGGAGTTTCTTTAAAAATATTGGGTACCAGTATTCCAGGAACGGCATTTGCAGTATCAACAACAATCTTTAAAGGTCTTAATTCTTTTGGCTTAAAACCAGAAAGATTAAAATCAATATAATCTTTTAATATCTTTTTTTTAAATAACTTCCCTTTTTCTATTTTTTCAAACTTTTCTATTTTGGAAATTCTTTTTATCTCTTGGATCCCTGTCTTCCCGCTCAACGGAAGAGAATCTCCTCTTACCATTTTAAAACCATTATATTGAAAAGAATTATGAGAAGCCGTAACCTGAACTCCTCCATTATAATTAAAATAAGAAACTGAGAAATAAAGCATGGGACTCGTTGAAAGCCCAATATCAATAACATTAACTCCCCCTTCTAATAATCCTTTGATTAATTTATCTGAAATAGAACGAGAAGATATTCTGTAATCTCTACCAACAACAATGTTCAGTTTTTTCTTGGTCTTCCTCTCTCTGTTTAAAAGTTCAGCAAAAGATCTCCCTATCCTTAAGGCAACCTCTTCATTCAGTTCGTTAGGATAAACCCCTCGAATATCATACGCTTTAAATATCTTTTCTTTAATATCAACTATCATATAATTTTATTATACCATTCAAAAAAATATTTCTCCAAGAGATATAAATTCTGAGCATTGACCATCGACCTGTTAATTGCTATAATACTCTTGATTTAACTGAATTTCTTTGATAAAAAACAGTATAGTTAAAAAGAAATAAATTATCCTAAAAAAAGAACAATAAACAAAAAATATGAATTCTTACGAATTAAGTTACCTATTTCCTTCAGATTTTTCTGAAGAAGAAAACAATAAAATAAAAGCAGAGATAACTTCTGTTTTAGAAAAAAATGAAGCAAAGATAGAGAACACAGACAAACCTGTTGTTAGAGATTTAGGATACACTATTAAAAATAAACGAGTTTCTCTTTTGGTTACCGTTTTATTTAATTCAAGTCCAGAAAAAATAAAAATAATAGAAAAAGGATTAAAAGAAAAAAAAGAATTACTAAGATTCATGATTACTAAAAAAGATAAAAGAAAAGAATCATCTTTAAAAAGGAGAAACAAAAAACCGTTAAAAGAAGAAACTGGAGAAAATAATATCAAAGAAAAAGAGATTAAAAAAGAAATTAAAAAAGAAAAACCAAAGGTCGAATTTAAAGAGATTGAGAAAAAATTGGACGAAATATTAGGGGAATAAAAATTAAGAAATAGTTATCAGAAAATAGAAAAAATTAACTAATTTCTGTCAACTAATTTCCATTTTAATTATGAATTTGAATAAAGTTTTCGTTCTGGGAAATCTTACCAGAGATCCAGAAATAAGAAATCTCCCATCGGGACAATCCGTAGCTTCTTTTGGATTAGCAACAAACCGTTTTTTTAAAGATAAAGATGGTCAGAAACAACAACAAGTAGAATTTCACAACATAGTTCTCTTTGGAAAACTTGCTGAAACTGCTAAAAGCTTTTTAAATAAAGGATCGTTAGCATTAGTAGAGGGAAGGCTTCAAACAAGAAGTTGGGACGACAAACAATCTGGAGCTAAAAAATCAAAAACCGAAATTGTCGGAGAAAAAATACAATTGGGCCCTAGAAGAGCTCAGAATTCGGCTCAGCCAAGTATGAATTCTAACTCCCAGTCAAATAATGCTTCAGAAGATATTCCTGTAATTGAAGATAAAAATTTTTCTCCGAAAGACACAAATAAAGACAAGGAGGAAGAAATAGATGTCAATGATATCCCTTTATAGATTAACCTCACGACTAATAACCTATAACTAATAATAGCTATAGGTTGTAGGTTATTAGTTGTTTAATTGCAAATTATGCCCTGTTATTTTTGTCAAAAAAATATAAAAGAAATAGATTATAGAGATACCGAAACTCTTAAAAGGTTTGTTTCGGCTCTTTATAAGATAAAATCAAGAAAAAAAACAGGTGTCTGCGCAAGACATCAAAGACAACTCGCAAGATCAATAAAAAGAGCACGGTCTATTGGACTCATGCCTTATACAGCAAAATAAAATTTCTCAATAAAAAAGCCCATTGGTAAATGTGGCTTTTTTTTATGCCTTCTCTATCGCTTCTTTTTTTATTTCTTCTGCTAACTTATGATCATTTTTAAGTGTTTCTCTTGCCCCTTCCATCCCTTGTCCTAATTTTACATCTCCATACTGAAGCCAACTTCCTGATTTTTTAATAATATCATATTTTATAGCAGTATTAATAATGTCAGCAAATTTTGAAATACCTTCATTATAATAGATATCAAATTCGGTGGTCTTGAATGGTGCAGCTACCTTGTTTTTAACCACCTTAGCTTTGATCCTAGAGCCTATGATCTCATCTCCATGTTTTATCTTAGCTCTTCTTCTTAGTTCAATTCTCACAGAAGAATAAAATTTTAGAGCTAAACCTCCAGGAGTTGTTTCGGGATTACCAAACATAACCCCTATCTTCATTCTAGTTTGATTAAGAAAAATTACAGTTGTTCTCGTCTTGGATACAATGCTGGTCAATTTTCTCAAAGCCTGACTCATTAATCTCGCCTGAAGACCAATATGTTGATCCCCTATCTCCCCTGCAATTTCTACTTTTGGGGTAAGAGCTGCTACCGAATCCACAACAATTAAACTTATTGCCTCAGACCTAACTAAACTTTCAACAATTTGTAAAGCCTGTTCTCCCGAATCTGGTTGAGAAATTAGAAGATCGTCTGTGTTAACACCAATTCTTTTGGCGTAATCAGGATCTAATGCATGTTCTGCATCAATAAAAGCAGCCGACTCTCCTCTTTTTTGCACTTCAGCAATACAATGAAGAGCAAGGGTTGATTTTCCTGTTGCTTCTGGACCGAAAATTTCAACTACTCTTCCTTTCGGAATTCCTCCTATACCCAAAGCTAAATCTAAAGAAAAAGAACCTGTAGGGATTGCCTCTATATCAACAGACCTCACATCTTTTAGTTTAAGAATAGCTCCTTCTCCAAATCTTTGTTTAATCTCATCAACTACTTCTTGTAAACTTTCTTCTTTATCCTTAATCTCTTTTTTTGTTTTTTTTGATTTTGCCATGCTTTATTTAAATTATTTTAAGGAAATTAATATTCTTGGTCTTCTCCTTCGTCAACAAATACTTTTCTTGGTTTAGCCCCTTCCCCGGGACCAACCACACCCCTTTCTTCTAGAAAATCAATTAATCTTGCCGCTCTTGCATACCCAACCCTAAGTCTTCTTTGCAAAAGAGAAGCAGAAGCTTTCTTTGATTCAATGACCAGTCTTTTTGCTTCTTCAAATAAAGGATCTTCTTCAAGAGATCTACCGCTTTCAAGTGCATCATTTAAAGAACTTGGTGGTGCCGAATCAACTTCGTCTGATATGTCTTTTACGTCCCCTTCTTCATCTAAACTTGAATTCGAGGTTACATATTTAACAACTCTCTTTACTTCTTTTTCAGACACGTAGGCCCCCTGAATTCTTCTTGGTTTCACTTTCTCCGCAGAAATAAATAGCAGATCACCAGAACCAAGAAGTTTCTCCGCTCCACCCATATCAAGAACAGTTCTTGAATCAGTTTGTGAAGCTACCTGAAAAGTAATTCTAGAAGTAATATTAGCTTTAATTAATCCCGTTATAACTTCAACCGACGGACGTTGAGTGGCTAAAATTAAATGTATTCCAACGGCTCTTGACATCTGAGCAAGTCTAACTATTGCAGCTTCCATTTCTCTTCCCCTAGCTGCCATTAGATCAGCAAGTTCGTCTATAATAAGAACTATGTAGGGAAGTTTTTCAAAGTTCTCTTTATTCGAATGAGATTTATTATATTCTTCTATATTTTTTGAACCCCATTGAGACAGGACATCAAACCTTCTTTCCATCTCTCCTGTAAGCCATCCTAAAGCATTAATCGCTTTTTGAGGAGTAAAAATAACAGGACACATTAAATGAGGTATATCGTTATAAACAGAAAATTCAACTCTTTTCGGATCAATTAAGATAAGGTTTAAATCTTCTGGATGATTCCCATAAAGAAAGCTTAAAATAATATTATTTAAACAAATAGTTTTTCCCGTACCCGTAGCACCAGCCACCAAGAGATGAGGCATTTTGGCCAAATTGGCAAAAACTGGGGTACCCGAAACATCTCTACCTAAAGAAATTGCTAAGGGAAACTCACTGCTTTGAAAACGAGCATCTTCTAGTAATTCTCTTAACCTAACAATAGCTCTTGCGTTATTAGGAACCTCAATCCCGACCAAAGGTCTCCCGGGTATAGGAGCTTCGATTCTAATTGGATGACTTGCTAAAGCCATTGAAAGATCGCTAGACAAAGATGTAATCTTGGAAAGCTTAACCCCCTCGGCAGGTTTTAAAGCATACTGAGTTACGGTAGGACCAACACTAACTTCTGAGACTTCAACTTGAATATCAAAATTTTGAAGAGTTCTTTTGATAATAGCAGAATTTAATTTAACGTCTCCACCAGAGGCCTTACCTTTATCTTTTTCTAAAAGGTCAAAAGGAGGAATTTTGTATCCATTTTTTGATTCTATCCTAGACATAGACATATTTATTTCTTGCTTGATGGAATCATTTTCTGGAAAGGTACTTTTCTTCCCAAAGTCTTTAGCTACTGGAACGTCTTTAATTTTAAAATCAGATTTAAATATCTTTTTTATAGAAAGGGGTTCTTCTTCGAAACTTTCATCTTCTTCTTTATGTTTAAAAGAGAAAAAAGAAGGTTTCCCGAAAAGATACCAAAACAAGAGGCCAGAGACAAGAATAGTCAAAATAAAAGTAATCTCAGCGACAACTTTTCCAAAAAGCTTTAAGAATGGATAACTTATAAAAAATCCAATTTTTCCTCCTTGATTAGTGTCTGGATAAATCGTAGATAAAAAACCACAAGCACCTAAAACTAAAACTAATATAGCTATGGAAATTAATTGACTATTTAACTTTTCGTCTGAATTTAAAAAAGCAATCCCTCCTAAAACCAAAGCTAATGGTATCAGAAAGATGGATTGCCCTATAAGAAAGGTAAAGATTAATATAAGCCATTCACCAACCACCCCAGCCATATCAAAAAAACTCAAAACAATAACTATTGCTCCCAAAAAGAGCAATGAGCCCCATATCCATTTTTTTATTTCTTCGGGTAGGGAGAAATTGCTTTTCTTTTTCTTCATATCTTTTTCCTTTTTTTTCTTCTTCTTTTTAGCCACTTCTAAATAATTTTAAATCTAAAATCCAAACAAATGAATTAGAAAACCTATCTTTTCTCTCATTATACCACCCATTTTTACTTTTTAAAACCCTTACCCGCTGGAATTAATTTCCCTATAATTACATTTTCTTTTAATCCTCTAAGTTTATCTTCTTTTCCTTCAAGAGCTGCTTTAATAAGAACCCTTGAGGTTTCTTGAAAAGAGGCAGCAGACAAAAATGAATCCGTGCTTAATGCTACTCTTGTTATTCCAAGAAGAATTTGAATACCAACCGCTTGTTTCTTATTTTCCTTTTTAAGTCTTCTGTTTTCTTCAAAAAGTATCCTACTTTCAATAATTTCTCCGTTATCGAAACAACTTCCCCCTCTATCTTTTACCTTTACCCTAGAAAACATCTGTTTTATTATTACTTCTACGTGTTTGTCGTGAATTATAGCACCTTGTGAAGCATAAACTCCTTGGATTTCATTTAAAATATATCTCTTAGTTTTAGAAAATCCTGAAACTTTAAACAGTTCCTTAAGGTCAATACTCCCTTCGCAAAGTTGTTGTCCTATCTCAATTTCTTGACCTTCTTTGACAAATATCACCTTCTTTTCAGGAATATTATATTCAACAATATCAGATAAATCAGCTTTCTTGGATTTTTTCTTTTTCTTTTCGTCGTCTTTGGGTTTCTCAGTTTTTATATTTATAATCTTATCTGAGGTAATTTTTATAACTTTTCCTTTTACGTAAGAAATTATAGCTTTTCCTTTAGGTGGTCTGGCTTCAAAAACTTCTTCCACCCTAGGAAGACCCTGAGTAATATCTCCTCCTCCAGCAACTCCACCTGTATGAAAAGTTCTCATTGTTAACTGAGTCCCAGGTTCCCCAATTGCTTGAGCTGCTATAATCCCAACCGTATCACCAAATTTAGCAATCTCATTCTTCCCTAAATCCCATCCATAACATTTTTGGCAAACCCCATTCTTTGCCTGACAAGTTAAAGGACTTCTTATTTTTATCTTTCTGATATTTGTCTGCTTAATTTCTTCTCCTTTCTGCCAATCAATTATTTCTCCTTTTTTAACAATAATTTTCTTTGTTTTAGGGTCTTTAACATCTTCCAGACAAAACCTTCCTATAATCTTAAAGCAAAAATCCTGATTACATTTTTCAGCATCATCTCTAAAAACCTCTAATCCTTCTTTGTCCCCACAATCCTCTTCGCTAACAATAACTTCATGGGAAACATCAACCAATCTCCTTGTTAAATATCCTGCCTTTGATGTACGAAGAGCAGTATCTGCAGTTCCTTTTCTAGCACCATGAGTAGAAATAAAATATTCCAAAACGTCAAATCCTTCCTTAAAACAACTTTTAATAGGAAGTTCAATGATTTCCCCCGAAGGATTACTAACAAGCCCTTTCATCCCAGCCATCTGAGTAGCCTGACTAAGAGAACCTTTCGCACCAGAACTCATAATAAAGTAGACTGGAGAAGATGACTCTTTGAGAGCTTGAGGAACTAATTTTTCTATTTTGGCCTTAACTCCATGCCAGACCTCTATTATCTTCCCGCTTTTTTCTTCTTCAGACAAAAGACCCTTGTTATAGTGACCACGAATTTCTTCAACTTCTTTTTCCGCTTGAACCATTAGACTTTTCTTTTCCTTTGGAATAATTAAATCATCCATCCCCCATGTAACTCCGGATATAGCAGAGTATTCAAAACCAAGATCTTTAATTTCATCAAGAGTTTCGTAAGCAACTTTATTTTTATAATCTTTTATAACTTCTCCAACTATCTTATCAAGTTCTTTTGAATTGACGTCTCTATTAACAAATGGATATTCCTTAGGAAGAACGTTGTTAAATAAAATTCTCCCAACAGATGTTTCTATTATTTTTCCGTCAATTCTAACTTTAATTTTTGCTCTAATATTAATTTCTCCAGTGTCAAAGGCTAAAATTGCTTCGTTTCTGGAACTCAGTATTTTTCCTTCCCCCTTACATCCTTCCTCTATTTGGCAAATCCAACAAATACCTAAAACAATGTCTTTGGTAGGACTTGCAATAGGTCTCCCCGTGGCAGGCTTTAACATATTGGAAGCAGAAAACATAAGTTCTTTTGCTTCTTTTTGAGCCTCCCCAGACAAGGGCAAATGAACTGCCATCTGATCTCCATCAAAGTCAGCATTAAAAGCCTTACAAACCATAGGATGTATCTTAATAGCTTCGCCTTCAACAAGTTTTGGATAAAAAGCTTGGATACCCAGCCTGTGTAAAGTTGGAGCTCTATTAAGTAAAACAAGTCTATTTTTAACAACTTCTTCTAAAAGAGCCCAGACCTCGGAAGTTTCCTGATCAATCAATCTGTTAGCACTTCTCACATTATAGGCCAATTCATTTTCCAAAATCTTTTGAATAACAAAAGGTTTAAATAATTCCAAGGCCATTGTTTTTGGAATACCAACTTCTCCAAAGTTTAATTCAGGACCAACTACGATAACCGATCTTCCTGAATAATCAACCCTTTTACCTAAAAGATTCTGTCTAAATCTTCCTTGTTTTCCCTTAAGCATATCTGCCAAAGACTTAAGAAGTCTTTTTCCTCCAGTAGTAGCCTGAGTAACTTGTCCTTTTCTCATACTATTATCAATTAAAGCATCTACTGCTTCCTGTAACATTCTTTTCTCATTTCTAACAATAACTCCGGGAGCATTTATTTCTAAAAGATAACGTAAACGATTGTTTCTGTTAATCACCCTTCTATAAAGATCGTTAAGGTCCGAGGAAGCATATCTTCCTCCATCTAATTGGACCATTGGTCTTAGTCCAGGAGGGAGAACAGGAATTACAGTAAGAAACATCCATGAAGGTTTGAGGTCAGCGTCTAAAATTCGTCTTATCATTCTTATCCTTCTGTGAAGTTTTTTTCTTTTTTCTGGAGTTGAACCCTCAACTTCTTCTTCGATCTCTTTTACTTTTTTCTCCCAATCTATTTGGTCAAATATATTTTTTAAAGTTTCAGCACCAGTATCTGCTTCAAAAACTTGTCCATATCTCAAAGAAAGACTATGGTATTCATTTTCAGAAATAACTTTAAGAAATTTTAATGATCTCAAACCTTCAACCGCTCTATCTCTTGCCTTCCCTAGCTTTTTTTGGTCTTCTTCCGTTTGCTTGTTTTTAATCTTCTGTTTATATTCTTTCCCAATCTCATTAAGAACTTCTTCTTTAGCTTTTTCGTCAACCTTAGTGATGATATAAGCAGCAAAATATACCACTTTTTCTATTTGTTGCATAGGGACACCTAAAATCACCCCCATCCTTGAAGGAATCCCTCTTAAAAACCAGATATGAGAACAAGGAGAGGCAAGCTTAATATGACCCATCCTCTCTCTTCTGACTTGAGATCTCGTAACTTCTACTCCACATTTATCACAAATAACTCCTTTATATCTAATTCCTTTATATTTCCCGCAATAACATTCATAATCTTTAGAAGGACCAAATATCTTTTCACAAAACAAACCATCTTTTTCTGGTTTTTGAGTCCTATAATTTATCGTTTCAGGCTTAATAACCTCGCCGTGAGACCAGGATAATATATTTTTTTCTGAAGCAAGTTTTATGATTATTGATTTTATGTTAGAAACTCGCATAAATTATCGTTTAAATTTATATATTAAGATGATTCTTCTTGTTCTTCGGTTACCTCAACATTTAAGGCAAGAGATTTTAATTCTCCTAAAAGTAAGTTAAATGAAGCTGGAGTGTTTGGATTTTCTATTTTTTCACCTTTTAAAATCGCGTTATAGGTTGCGGCTCTTCCTAAAACATCGTCTGATTTAATGGTAAGCATTTCTTGTAAAACATGAATTGCTCCGTATCCTTCCAACGCCCAAACTTCCATTTCTCCAAATCTCTGTCCCCCAAGTTGTCCTTTCCCTCCAAGAGGTTGCTGGGTAATCAAAGAATAGGGACCTATTGAACGCATATGAATTTTATCTTCAACCATATGGCTTAATTTCATTACATACATATATCCAATTGTTATTCTTTCTGTAAAAGGAAAACCAGTCCTTCCGTCGTATAAAGTTATTTTTCCATCTTCTGGAATCCCTGCATTTTTAAATTCTTCTTTAATGTCTTTTTCTGTTGCTCCAGACAAAGAAGGCGTGATAGCTATATATCCTAATTTCTTAGCAACCAATCCTAAATGAGTTTCTAAAACCTGTCCTAGATTCATTCTAGAAGAAACCCCCAAAGGATTTAAGATAATATCAACAGGTGTTCCATCTTCCATAAACGGCATTTCTTCTTCAGCTAAAATTTTAGAAATAACCCCTTTATTCCCATGTCTTCCTGAAAGTTTATCTCCTGCTAAAATTCTTCTAAACTCAGCAACTTTTACTTTTATTCTTTTTACAACGCCTGGTTCAAGTTTATGTCCCAAGGCTCTATCAAAAATTTTTACTCCAACAACCCTTCCTTTTTTGCCATGTTCAACGGTTAAAGAACTGTCTTTAACTTCTTTGGCTTTTTCACCGAAAATAGCACGAAGGAGTCTCTCTTCTGCCGTAAGGTCAGCTTCTCCCTTTGGAGAGATTTTACCGACTAAAATATCATTCGGACCTACTTCAGCTCCTATCCTTATTATTCCCTCTTCATCAAGATCCTTAAGTCTTTCTTCTCCAATATTGGGAATATCAGCAGTAGTAACTTCTGGTCCAAGTTTTGTTTCTCTAACATCGCAAATAAAATCTTCTATATGGATTGAACTAAAAACATCATTTTGAACAACTTTCTCTGAAATAATAATTGCATCTTCATAATTAAATCCCCTCCAAGGCACAAAAGCAACAAGAAGATTTCTCCCTAAGGCAAGCCTTCCTTTATCTATAGCTCCTCCATCTGCGATAATATCCCCTTTTTTTACTTCTTCTCCAACTTCAACCAGAGGTCTTTGATGAAAGCAAGTATATTGATTAGTCTTAATAAAAGTTTTTAGATTATAAGTATTCCTAGCCTTACCTTTAACCGTAATATGGCTTGCGTCTACCTCGGCTATTTTTCCATCCTCAAATGAGATTACTTCCTGTCCAGAATCTCTGGCAACTTTTTCTTCAACACCAGTAGAAACTAGAGGGGCTTGAGGAGAAACCAAAGGTACTGCCTGTCGTTGCATATTTGACCCCATTAAAGCTCTATTGGCATCATCATTTCTTAGAAATGGGATAAGAGAAGTAGCAATAGAAATAAATTGTTCTGGAGAAACGTCGATGAAGTCAACTTCCTTTCTTAAAATCATCTCTGGTTCTCCCTTTACTCGTGCCTCAACTTTTTCGGGAATAATGTTATTTTTACTATCAATCGCTATTCCGCCAGCAGCAATATTATATTTTTCTTCTTCGTAAGCACCGAGATATTGAATTTTATTTAATATCTTTCCTTTTTCCACCTTAAAATAAGGAGTTTCGATAAATCCAAAAGGGTTGATTCTGGCAAATCCAGCCAAATGACCAACCAGACCAATATTTGGTCCTTCAGGAGTTTCTATGGGACAAATTCTTCCATAATGAGAAGGTTGGACATCTCTTACTTCAAAACCAGCTCTTTCTCTCGTAAGTCCTCCCGGGCCAGTAGCCGAGAGCCTTCTTTTGTGTTCCAATTCTGACAAAGGATTGTCGTTGTCCATAAACTGACACATTTGAGAAGAACTAAAAAATTCTTTTACTACCGCGATAACCGGTTTAGAATTAATAAGTTGACCTGGAGTCATAGTATAAATATCAAGAGTTGACATTCTGTCTTTTGCTATTCTTTCCATCCTCATCAATCCAACCCTTATTCTGTTCTGGAGAAATTCACTTAAAGATCTAACTCTACGATTCCCTAAATGATCAATTTCATCAGGCTTAGAACCGGGAGTATTATTGAGACGAATTATTTCTTTTATTGTCTCGATAATATCATTAGCACAAAGAACTCTGTCTTCTAAAGAAATTTCTTCTCCTTTCCCCTTTTCTTTAGTCAAAGGAATTCTTTGCCATGTTTTCCATCTTCCAACTTTAGATAAATCATATCTTTCAAAATTGAAAAACATATTATTAAATAGATCTCCCGCACTTTCTGGGGTAACCATTTCTCCTGGTCTTAATCTCTTGTATACTTCAATCCAAGCTTCTGCCTGATTGGTTGACGAATCTTTAGCAAGAGTTTGTTCAATATATTTTAAATCAGGATTTATATCGATCTTTTCAAATATTTTTTTGATATCCTCTGTTTTTTCAACCCCTAGAGCCCTTAATAGAGTAGTTGCTGCAACTTTTCTTTTTCTATCAATTTTAACTCCTATGAAACCAGAGTTTTCGGTAGCAAATTCAAGCCAAGCACCTCTGTTAGGAATTACCTTAGCTCCAAAGTTTTTCTTTCCTGCATTATCTTGAGCAGTGAAAAAAATTCCAGGAGAACGAATTAATTGAGAAATAGTAACTCTCTCAACTCCATTAACTACAAAAGTCCCCCTTTCTGTCATTAAAGGGAAATCAGTTAGAAAAACTTCTTGTTCTTTTACCTCTTTAGTTTTTAGGTTAACGAGTTTTGTTTTAACTCTTAATGTCGCTTCGTAAGAATTATTATTGTTTTTTGCTTCAAGATCAGATTTATATTTAGGAGGATCCAATTTAAAATCCACGAACCATAATTCTAGTTCTTTTTTAGTATAGTCACGAATCGGAAAAACTTCAGAAAAAAGTTCCTTCAAATCATTTTTCCAGAAGTTGTCCCATGACTGCTTCTGAACTTCAAGAAGATAAGGAAGAGGAAGCCTGAAGTCCGACTCAGAAAAACTTTTTGTTTTAAAGAAATCTTTAGTATTTTTTCTCATAGAAAAGAAAAAAATACCTTAATCTAAACTTCTTAAGGTTTTAATAATATTAAAAAGAAAATATTAAGGAAAAATTATTAAACACACGACCTAAATTTTAACCTTTTCTTTTAAAAATGTCAAAAGAAAAAGTATTTATAATATTAAAAGATTTAATTTTCAACAATCGTAATGCTTATCCTATCATAAGTAAAATAAAATACAAGCCACTAATAGATAATATAGAACGCGCTGTCTAAAAAGTTAAAATTAACTATGAACTACTACGCTTTCTATTATACCCAAACCTAAAAATAAAGCAATTAGTCCGCTTCCACCATAGGAAACGAAAGGAAGAGATATCCCTATGACAGGGAGGATACCTAAATTCATTCCGACATTAATAAATATCTGAACTACCAAAAGAGCTGCAAAGCCTACAACTAATAGACGTGGAAAATTACTACTAGATTTCGAACAAATATTAAGGAGTCTATTAATTAAAACAATATAAATCAAAAAGAGAATTGAAACTCCCACAAATCCAGTCTCTTCTGCAATAGAAGCAAAAATGAAATCAGTATGAGCTTCTGGTAAAAATCCATAATGACTTTGAGAACCATTTCCTATCCCCTTCCCTAAAATCTCACCAGAACCAATAGCAATTTTAGATTGATTCTGACTCCATCCCATACTCAAAAGATTACTATCTGGGAAAAGGAAACTACTTATTCTGTCTTTTTGATAATCATGGAGAAAAAAAGACCATCCTAAACTCAAAATTAAAATAAAAAGCATCATTAAAGAACTAAATTGCTTAATTTTTATTCCAGAAATAAAGAGAACAATAATCCAAATGGAAAGTAATATCAAAACTGAACCTAAATTAGGTTGAAAAAAGGCAAGTAGACTTGGGATTAAAATATAAATACCTGAAAAAATAATATGTTTAAAACTATACATTTCTACATGCCTCATTGAAAAATATTTTGCAAGAAGAATTATTAAAGCAATTTTTGTGAATTCTATAGGATCAATTGAGATAGAAAATATTTTATACCATGCCTTTGTCCCTCTTATTTCTGGTGCAAACAAAAATAAACCAGAGAGAGCTAATATAGATAAAAGATAAATTAATAAAATCAAATAGGAATTTTCTCTAAAAATACGATAATCAACAAAAGAAAAAAGAAGCATTAAAAAAAGACCTATGATAAAAAAAATAATTTGCTTTTTAAAATTCAAGAGACCATTTGAAGAGTTGAATATAAAAAGAAGTCCTATTAAAACCAATAGAACTGCGGAAACAGCTAAAACCCAATCCATTCTTTTAAGGTGTAATAAAAATTCTCTCATTGATTATCATATTAGGGTTATCCCCCATGTCAATTAAATATTATAACTCCTAATTTCCCCTCTGTGTTTAGTGTCTATTCTACCAAATAGCGGATAAGTTCATTTAAACATTTAAACATCCTAACATTTAAACATAAGAGAAAAGAGAATGATAATATAGACACTTACAGAGGCAATATGTTTTTCAAGGTGGCTCTCGGAGGTCTGTTGGCATGGTTCCGCTGAAAGCGGACAACAGACCGAGAGTGCAGGACGGCAAATCACGCTGGGATTTGAACGTCCGATACCTTGAAAAGTTTATTGCCGATGGATAGATGAATTATCTGCCAACTGGCGGATAGTTATAAGTTGTTTTATTACCTAGATATTCTAATCGCTCTCTGACTTTTATCATAAGTCCCCCTAGAATATATACAAAAATTATCTGTTGAAGCAGGACATTCAATACCTCCTTCCTTGCCTCCGGGATCTACGACCGAAGCCGTCCAAGAGGCTCCGTTATCAAGAGAACCAGAATAATTAGCAGAAGTGGTTGCGTCTGCAGCCTGAAATAAAACTTCTTCTATCCCTGTATCTGCGGCACAGAAAGCAATTACCGAATCTCCCATTTGTCCTACCATCTTTATCTGAGTCATTAAAATTGTGCTCAACCCAAGAACAATAGCCAACATAATTACAAGTATTAATATTGCAAGATATAGAGAAACTCCTCTTTCTGAAAAATTAATAATCATAAATTAATTAAAAGTATCTATATTTCTTTGGGAAATAGTAGTCTGAATTTTTAACACGGGCTGTTCTCCTGTTTTAAGCATTTCCCTTTTTCCTCTTACGTTAAGAAAAATCGTAACTCTTGGTTGCAAGTCATCATCTTGACCCCAAGAATCACTAGGTCCAATGTTGAAAGACACAACGTCTATTTCGCCAGATGTCAAATCGTTAGTATTTTCCCCTTTCTTTTCTTTTATTTGACCTCCATCAGTAGTTGTCGCCAAATAGAATTCCTGGCATTCACCATTGTAATTCATAAATACTATCCCGTTGTCTTCTCTTGTTTTATAGTAATTATAATTATTTAAATCAGTACATGCTGCATTCTCATCTTTTTTCGCCATTCTTAAGGCTCTTCCCATATACTCTATGGCATAACTTGATTGATCCATAAGCTGTTGAGAAGTAAGAGCTCTTGCTTGACCCTTTACTGCATAATTAAAAATTCCGGCAACCACTCCCATGGTTAAAGAGAGCATAATTATGACAACTAGAAGTTCAATTAAAGTCATTCCCTTTTCCTCTTTTAATATATTTTTTAATTTAAAAATATTCATAATTTTTATTGCCAAGGCCAACTATGTATCTCTTCATCCACCTCAACTTCGTGACTCCTCCCCCTCTCCGTCCAATTAACAGTAACAGTAATATAAGTGCTTGAGGCAGTACTGGTCGCAATGTGAATTTTTCTTTGGAATAAGCTTTGAGAGCCTGCGCTATAACTATAAAAACCATCATTATCAACATTAAGATAATTCCCTCCATAAGGAGAAAGCGAATCATCATCTTTATAATCTGCCTCTCCATCCCAATCGCTAGTAGCAAATCCTTCGCTCCAAGAAGCTATTCCTTCTCTCTCAAGATAATTGCCATCCCTAATGTTTTTAACTATTTCAACACCTTCTTGAGCCAAGTAAGAAGCTGTAATACGCATAGTGCTTATCGAACTATATTCAGTAAAATGGGAAATAAAAGAAAAAACTCCCAATATTCCTGTCGTAAGAATAAAGACAGCCATAATAGCTTCTATGATTGTAAATCCAAAACATTTTTTAAGACTATTTTCCTTAAAATCCATAAAATTATCTTGTATTTATAAGGCCAGCACTATTGACAAAAATAGACTCAGTTTTTGTGGGTTCTGTTTCAATGAAAACAATGATAGTGCTAGAACTTGAAGAAGAATTATTAATCCAAACTGTGGGATCGGGTGGCTCAAAAACTATATCTAAAGTGGAAGTGGAAACACTCCCTTCTTTTAATTCGCTTATCTTGATCCCATCTTCAAGATTTATCGTTTTCTCCCAAGTATCGGTAGCTGACCAATTGCCTAAATTTTTTTCATAAGCTGATATTTTATAAGAATAAGAATCATTCTCAAGATGAATACCATAACCTGCCGGAGGACTTCCATTTAATTCTATCATAGAAACTGCCCTCTCCTCTACCATTCTCACATCCTGAGCTAATTTACTTGCAGACCTCTGGAGAGAAAATACTCTGTTTAGGCCTGGATAACTTATAAGTACAAAGGCAGTAACTATAGAAATTACCGCAATTACTACCAATAATTCAATTATCGTAAATCCGTTAAGCTTTTCTTTTTCTCTTTTAGAGGTTTGCATGTATATTATCAGCCAAGAAGAACCAAAGGTTCTTTTTTGACATAAACTTAATAAAATAATATGACTGTTTTGATTTAAATATATCTAAGTTTGGTAAATCTCTAATCGGACTTACAAGATAAAGCTAAAATACCAATTAATAAGATTTTCTCCGAAAAAGAATGAAACAACGGTACCAAACACAAGAAAAGGACCAAATGGGATTTCAGAATCTATTTTCTTTTTCTTTAAAACAATTAATCCTAATCCTATTATAGCACCAATCAGAGAAGCTAAAAATAGGGATACAAAAATATTTGGAAATCCCAAAAATAATCCCATAAAAAATACTAATTTAACATCTCCAAAACCGAGCCATTTTCCTTTTGAAAAAAACCATATTAAGAAGAAAAATAACGAAGCTCCGAGACAAGAATATATGACATTAAATATTTGATGATTAGCATAAGAACTGAAAAAAATACCCGTCATTAGATACCAAATACCAGATGTTAAAATAGCTGGATAAATTATTTTATCTGGGATAATATAATGTTTTAAATCATATACAAATGTAACAATTAAAAAAGAAAAAGAGCAGAGGATATAAAGAAGATAAAAATAATAATAAGAATCGCCTGCAATAAGCTCGGAAGAAAGAAAATTAAAGGTTAGTAAAAAAATAAATCCAGTCGTTAATTCTACTAAAGGATATTGGATAGAAATAGGTTTCCCGCAATATCTGCATTTTCCTTTTAGAAATAAAAAACTAAAAACAGGAACTAAGTCTCCCCACCCCAATTTATGATTGCAATAAAGACAATGAGATCTTGGGAAAAGAAAACTCTCTTTTTTCTTTAATCTGTATATTACTAAATTAAGAAATGATCCAATAGTTAATCCTAATAAAAAAAATGAGAGCGTTAAAATATATTCCATTAATATATATTACTATATTCTCTCTGAAAATCCAAAATTAAAACCCGCCTAAGCGAGTTTTAATCTTAAAAACTAACAGAATTAATTTTATTGACAACTAATATTGCCTTCAGCACAAGTGGTAGCACTCGTGGTAGTTGCAAATCCTGTCGAATCTACGCAATAATATCCTGATCCCGTGGTTTGAAGATTTACTTCTACACAATAAGTAGTAGAAGAATCCCAACAAGTAATGGTTGCGTTCTGACTAACTATATCATCTTGCAGAGAATCAAATTGATGGCCTAAATCACCCTTCCCACTTGATATAAGATTATTTTCATCTACGCATAAATTATCATATGAATAAGCATCTGTGTCATACAATAATTCAGCCAAAGATCTAACCTGAGATATGTCGCCCTTTATCCTTGCATCTTTTGCTTTTTCTCGAGATCCTGTCATAGCAACCATAACAATAGAAGCAAGAATAGAAATAATAGCAATTACTATTAATAATTCAATTAATGTAAAACCTTTTTTCATATAAAATAAACCTTAATATACTTGTTCAGAATTTTAAGTTTCGCGATTTTTTGTCTTGTCAAAAATTAACTATAGAGTTTCTCCATTACATCCTTCAACATGTCCAACACATGCACTAGCCGTAGCTACTGCTATTCCGTAAGAGTCAATACAATAATGAGGGTTTTCAATTCCAGGTGTTAGAAGCCAAACGCTAATACAATAACTATCGCTATCAGCATAACAAGTAGTAGTTGACTCTTGATCTTCAATGTCAGACTGAACAACCCCTAATTGAGTTGAATAATTTGTCCCAGTATCAAATCCAAGGGAAGATGTTCCTGATCCTGAACAAGTTGAAGCATAAGAACCCGTATCGTCATTGATTAATTCAGCTAAAGTTCTCACTTGAGATAAATCTCCTTGTAACCTTGCATCTCTTGCTTTGTTTCTAGCTCCTGACATAGCAACCATAACAATAGAAGCAAGAATGGCAATGATAGCAATTACTACCAATAATTCAATTAATGTAAAACCTTTTTTCATATAAATTAAAACTTAATATACTTATTAAGAGTTTTAAGTTTCGCGATTTTTTATCTTGTCAAGAACTATCTATAGATCCTGCCCATTACATCCAGAGGCACTTGAACCACATGCAGCAGCCGTAGCCGATGCTATTCCGTAAGAATCAATACAATAGTTGTCATTAGTAATACCAGGTGTTAGAAGCTCGACGCTAATACAATAACTATCAGCATCAGCATAACAAGTAGTAGTTGATACTTGATCTTCAATGTCAGATTGAACAACTCCCAATTGAGTTGAATAATTTGAACCGGAAGCCCCGAGCGCAGATGATGATGCACAAGTCGAAGCATAAGAACCTGTATCATCATTGATTAATTCAGCTAAAGTTCTCACTTGAGATAAATCTCCTTGTATTCTTGCATCTCTTGCTTTATTTCTGGCCCCTGACATAGCAACCATAACAATAGAAGCAAGGATAGCAATAATAGCAATTACTACCAATAATTCAATTAATGTAAAACCTTTTTTCATAAATAATAAATAATTCCTTTATTGCGCGACCTTTTATTTTTTAATTACAATCTAAATTATATCACAAAATAAAATAAAGAAAGGTGTGGATAACTAAAAATTACTATAATCCTGAAGTTGAAATCTGATATATAGGAAGAAGGACTGCCCCCATTAAGAGACCGACACCACCCCCTAAAATTACAATCATAATAGGCTCTATAATGCTAGATATATTATCGGTAGTTCTTGTTATCTCTGATCTGTAAAAATTGGCTACGGTTGTTAATGTTTTATCTATGCGACCCGTTCTCTCCCCCACCAAAGTCATCTGGCAAAAAAGAGGAGTAAATATTTCTGGATATTCTGAAAAAACATTAGTAATAGATTCTCCTCTCGTTACTTTCTCTTTAACTTCAAGAATCGCATCTTGATAAACAGCATTCCCAATTATTCTCCCTGAAACTTCTAATGCTTGTCCTATGGGAAGGCCTCCTGCAATCAACGTTGAGAGGTTCTCGGAAAATCTTGTTAAATAAACCTTTTTAAGAAAACTTGAAATTCCAGGAATCTTTAATAAAACTTTATCAATATTTCTTTTTCCTTCTTCTGTCTTAGAATAAAAGAAAAGTC
>Ga0307928_10000879_pt1 | contig 22530 bp, 34 predicted proteins | sample AceLakmetagen232_FD_201815 | JGI IMG/M metagenome (GOLD analysis project Ga0307928, IMG submission 201815) | Saline water microbial communities from Ace Lake, Antarctica - #232 | ecosystem: Environmental > Aquatic > Non-marine Saline and Alkaline > Saline | place: Antarctica: Ace Lake... | reverse complement strand
TTTGCAGGCTCTTCTACCTTAACAGGTTCAGGCTCTACTTTTGCAGGCTCTTCTACCTTAACAGGTTCAGGCTCTACTTTTGCAGGCTCTTCTACCTTAACAGGTTCAGGCTCTACTTTTGCAGGCTCTTCTACCTTAACAGGTTCAGGCTCTACTTTTGCAGGCTTATTAAACCCTAGTAAATCATTTAAATTTTTCACAGGCACATTAGGGTTAGTAGACATTACCACTTGATCCTCTTCGTCTTTAGGGACAAAAGCATTAGGTATAGCCTTCTGAGCGGCCCCTACACCATGTACCGCCATAAGATGATTGTCAAGTGCATCCTTTGACGCAGATTTAAAGTTAGGACAATGGACACATGTATAAATGCCTGCTTTCCTGATATAATCAGGAGTAAATTCTTCAACAGGAACAGAAAGCGATACAAGCGGCCTCTTATTTACAGGAACCACCGGATACGGCTTAACTATGCCTGACGAATCTTCCTGCAAAATCGGTACACGAGTTAACCGTTTATTCCCCACAAAATGAGCATACCACGGATCAGTAGTCCCTTTACCCTGAGCAAACTTAGTCATACCACCCCGCTTATTAGAAACCGATACGGGATAAGGATTATTATTTACATATCTGTATACGAAAGCCATTGTGTTTTCTCCAATATTTTCTTTAGAAGGGGTAGGCGAGTTTTTACCCTACCCCTTCTAATTCCGTCAAGTCATAATATTTATTTAACTAGGAACGATGTCCCCAGTAATACTACCAGTAACATACATCAGAGGATTGACAGGCTTCACACCACTCCGCTGACACATAACTTTCCGCGCCATCATATCGTCTAGCATAAACGTACCACCGACATATAGGGGGAGATAGGGCGCATAAACATACCCTGTCTCAAGGAAGTTAGACCCTTTATGGCCCAGCATAAACTGGTCAGTGTAATTAACATCTGGGTCTTTAAATACTGTTCGACCGTTCAACGTACCGATTTTTTGGAAACCAGCAGTAGCAGTACTAACAGCATTCGCTTTGAATTTAGTCATCGTTTCAATGACATTACAAACCTCTACGCCAGCAACAATCCAGTTAGGCTGATAACGCTGGGTTGCTGAATAAATCATGTTGCCTGCCTGCACAAAAGCAAATTCTAGTGTATCTTTGTGCAGAATGGCCTGTACACCCGCCGGAGGAGTAGCATTCCACGTAACACTTCCCGCAGACGCAATTCCATACAGATGACGGACGATTTTATAGTTGATTTCCTTTGCAATTTCATTGGACATCAAACCAGTAATTGTTCTATCCGCATCTTCACCGTACAACTGTTTCATGTCTTGCTGCGCCAAAAGACTCCAAGAAGCCTTCAAGGTGTTTTGTTCCGCAGTAACAGACGCAGAAGTAATAGTGAAATCCAGTTGAGGAAGATCAGTATTGCCTTCCATATTGTACTTATACGTAGCAGTTACATCTGTACCAACGGCAGGAGCGGCAGCAAACGTAAACGCAAATGCGCCTGTAGCATAATTGATAGTACCATTGGCTGCTACATTACCTACCAGCACACCATTACCATCATCGCTAACAAACTGTGTACCATCAGAAAAAACAATAGTACCCGGACGGAGTGGGAGATGCTGAAGCGTACCAACAAATGCCGCTACACCAGTTGAGGTGGATTCATACTCATTCTCCACAGTCTCATCAGTATAGTGGTAATGAGCCGCCGGGCCTCTACGGGGGTCAAACATCGTACTGCCTTTAGTGATGTTACCCATCGTAGTGCCGTAATTAGCAGTAAGATAGAAAATCAAACCGACGGGAGCAGACAAAGGTTGAACCGTTACCAATTCAGCTGCAATGGTATTCGCCATAACCATCCGTACCAGCGGGAAAATATACTTCTCATAAGAACCGATATTCAACAGTCTAGTAGACTCGTCCATCGAATTTAACCAGTTCTGCGTGTTTTCAAGGAACTGTGCCATATTACCACGTTGGATCGGGTCGCTAATATCATCCCCAATAAAATCCAACCTAGAACGGGAAGACTTCTCATAACCCCGGACACTGCTCCTAGGTTTTCTTGACCAGTTTTCAGCCAAAATCTTTCGAGCGTTTTGCTCCAACTGATTTTGTGTTTCCGCTAACATCTTAGACATAATGTACCCCTATTTAATAATTAACAATTTTTGGCAATCAACAATTTTTTTATTTAAAAAATGTTTTCCAAATAATCCTTAGATTTAGAGGGTGTAACACCCTCACCAATAGTTTTTCGCATCTTTTTCAACGACTCTGTAGTAACAGCAGAAACACGTCTTCGACCTACACGGGGAGCATTAGAAGGCCTTCGCACCCGCTTCGACTCACTAAGCCGTCTACCAAGAATCTTTCTAGATGATTTAGATTCCCTAACTCGTCTACCAACAGAATTTCGGGCACTGGGTCGCGTAGTCCTTGTACGTCTACGGCTAGTACCAACCTGCCCCTTCTTGACTTTCTCGACAAGGCGAGCAAAAAGAGCCTTTGCCAATTTTAACTTCTTCTCCAAAACCTTCTTTGCGGCCCTTTCAGACAAAGTAAGTTTCTTCAGCCCCTCTATCATAGCAACAGAAGCATCAACAGACTTTTGAAGTGTATCTTTATCCGAAATAGTCTGAGTCTTTTCCATCTTTTCAACCTTTGCTTTAAGTTTATTATGCCTCTCCATAACCTTAGCAACCATATCCTCCACACTGATTTCTTTTTTACTCTTTGTTTTATTAACGATTTTAGTCATAATGTTACCCCTACTAGGTTGTGTATTTTCATATTCAGTATCTTTAACAGTAAATCCCTTCCCACGAAGAGAGTTAGCCAAACTCTTAACAGTAGTATCATCAACTGTATGCCCGTACTTCTTCAAATTACTTTCAACCTCCCCCTTAAAAACATCCCTGCCTTTTTCATCCTTCCTATCCTGCGCTATCTGGGCCGCCAACTCATCCATGTCAACAGCCTCTTTTAAAGTATGAGGACGAGTAATTTTTATCGTATCCATTACTAAGTTCTCTAACTGTAAGAACTTTTCTTCTACCTTCTTAGAAAGACTCTTATTAGTTTTTTTCAAACCTTCTTCAGCCCCTGCAAACTTCTCTACAAACTCCACCAAACTTTCACACGCCTTCAAATCTTTTAATTTAGGTAAAGGTTTAACTTTTCTATCCTTTGACTCAACAACCCGTGTTGCATACGCCGTAGAAACGGAGGGTTGATATACAGCATCAAAGATGTCCAAATCATAATCTTCCTGCACCATTTCTACACCACCCTCATTGACGGTATCTCCTCTACCCCTAGAAGATTGTCCTACGGGTATATTCATCAAAAGGAGTTCAGACTCTATATTACCCATAGGGGTATTAAGAGTAGTACCTTCGACCATGATATAGTCACCCTTCGGTACACCATAATCATTATTATCCTGTAATGGCTCTCTCCAAACCTTCTCTATAATTCTCGAAACTCTACCTAAATGAGTGTTACCAGAATCAGGATGCTCCAACTCGCCTAAACCACTACGATTATCTATTTTCTGCATAAAAGGGGAATCTGGACGCAATGTCCTCTCCCATATAGCCGTAGGATAAAGTCTGTTATTTTGGTTGACTTCATTCTCTTTTTGAGCCGGGCCTCTAAATTTAACCCTCAAAGCCCCGTCAGATGAAACCACCTTCTCTGTTATGAGTTTAGAAACTAAAGGATTATCACTTTCTGTCAACAAATGTTTCAATCTTTGTCCATCCTCATATAAGAGTAATCTATAACTGAATACAGTACAGACCCAAAATTCTTTACAAAATCCATCACCCTGTCAGGAAATTTGTCTCCCAACATTTTTAAATATACTTTCAACCTGTCGTAACTCAAAACATAAGAATCTTGATTAGGCATAAGTATCAAAACTTCTTCGTCATAATAATCCGCAAAAAACTTTAGTTTTTCATTCCCCCCTATTTGTATTGGAGGAAATAATTGTTCCATCTGAGTCATAGTTTTTACACTAAACCTTTTTGGCTAACCCACGAGAAAGAGAATAGCCTGCAGTACTCAAACCCACCACTAAACCACCGACCGCAGTAATTAACGAACTAACTTGAGTTCGTAATTCATCAGACAATTCTACCGGAACCACCTTCAAAAGTACCAGTATACCAATAACAGCCATTGCAATACCAACTACGCTAGTGATTAACATAGCCTTATACTCACTTGTAGTCTTTCCTGTTTTAATTTCTACTTCTGTTTTTTTCTTAGTTTCTGCCATAGTTTTACTCCTAATTAAATTTTAAGGAAAATTTAACGATTACGACCTGTCCCACCGCCTTGTCCTCGACCTGTACCTTGTCCTTTGCCACCTCTACTACATCCACCCGTATTTTTATTTGCTCCTACCCCTCTACCGCTTCCATCTCGTTTTGGTGTTCCATTAGGTTTTGTTGCCATGATATACTCCTATAATCCTGCGAGCAAGAGACCCTTGCCCGATAATGCGGCTGATAATACAGTCTTCACAAGACTAGCAGCTGCGTCTTTAATTTCCTGTGTAACTTCTAGCGTAGTAATAACGCCTTCAGCGGCAGCAATTACCGCCTCCTGTTGTTCGAGTAATAACGGCGTTTCTAATTTCAAGGCCGCATTATCAAAGTGTTCTCCGTGTCCCATTATTCAGTTACCTCCGAAATTATATCATTAAGTGCTTTGAGGATTGCAGCAGCCTGAGCCGCTTTGTCATCGGTGAGTTCTAAGTACTTCTTAATCAGCGCATTCATCTCACGTTGATTCTTGAGGCCGGTGATTAACTTGCCCCATGTCTTTTCCTGATTGTCTAGTATTGCTCTATCTGCGTTCATATTTTCAATAATCAATACCGCTATTTCTTCGGTATTCTTACCATCAGATTTCCACTGGGGGACAAGCACCTCAGTTATTCTTGCCTGCCAATCATCGGACTGATCTTGTATCGTCGCATTACTCAACAAAGTAATATCCTCAATCATTGCAGCAATACTTTCATCCTGCATCTGCTGTACTGCCATGATCTCCGGAGGAACTGAATAACACCCTGCGGAAAACAACAATACAAACATACCTAAAAGAATACCTTTAAGTTTCATAACTCCAACCTCCAAGATTAAGTAACAGTCAAATCGTTCAACTCAGGACTAATAGCCCGTACCATACCATCAGAGACACCAGTAGCAGTAATCTTCCAATAGTTCCTAGTGCCTTTTATAGCAATAGTCATAGGCTGAGTAGCCTTTGAAGCAACACTAACAGAAGCATGAGCATCAACACTCCACGTTACACTGTCATCAGAAAAGTATGCCTGAAAAATAATGGCATTACCGCTGTTCAAAGAGTCCGAATTAGTACACAATAATTGAATCTTACGCAGAGACGCACCCCACGTAACAGATTGAAGAGACACAGCATCCATCTCTTTACTTGCACTATACGAACCGAAAGACCAATTGGCTTCATTTGTAATCGTCATCGAAAACTCCTATAAACTATTTAAGCGTATTCACTTACGTTTTCTCTTTTTGTAGGATTCAACTGTATCAAAGTACAGTCCAAACCCTCTTCACATTCTGCCGCAGTACGGAATCTTACATACTCATAATTTGAAGTGAAAAGAAGCACTACCACCCCACCACCAACAATATCTATCTCAGTCTGCCCTATAGCAGTCAACGTAGAAAACTCTACCGAAGCCCAAGTAGTTCCATCAGTAGACTCCTCCACATACAGCGTTACTGTGTGGTCAGCGGCCTCTGGTGCAGTCCAAGCATTGTTCGGAGGGGCAGGAGAGGCATTAGTAACATAAAGAGCCGACCCCGCAAAATGGATAGGGTAGTCGGACAAGATATATGTATTCCGTAAATCAAAAGTGTTAGAGGTAACATTAACCGCCATGAGTTATCCCTCCTCACTAGAAAATAATGCTTCTACAACATCATCCACATCTTTACCCTTCTGTACATCCATAAAAGCCTTCTTTACGCCTCTTTTAATACTCTCTTTTTTTTCTTCGTCATCATCCTCATCTTCGTCATCATCTTCGTCTTCGTCATCATCTTCGTCTTCTTCGTAATCTTCTACGTCTTCTTCATCCCCTAATTCATCAAACTCATAAGAATCGTCTTCTCTATTCAAATCCAAAGAAGGGCCACCAACAACATCAGATGACTCTCCCGGCTCAATCAGATTTGCAGTCATCTCAAATTGAGAACCACAAGTAGGACACGTAAAACTCGCACCCTCAATTAGGAAAACACCCTCACCCTCTTTAGATTCAAGATTAAAAACTTTTTTACACTTGGGACAATTAACTACATTCATCGTATATACCCCTAATTTTATTTTTGGTATTAAACAACTTGGACTTCTCCAGAAAAATCTACTTCTATATCCATATCACCCCCAAAATCAGGAGTATCAAATATCTCATCCAAACTAATTAACACACCTAAAAAATCTTCACCCTCAGAATTAGCCTTAAACAACTTACAAAACATATTATATGCCTCTAAATCCTTCTCCAAGGTAGCCAACATATCCAATGGAGTATTAACAGAGAAGTATACTTTTATCCTGTCTTCAAGGAATTCATACCCCTCATAATACTCAAACAAACCCTGCACACCCATTACTTGCATAACTTTATCATAAGCCATACCCATAGAGGACTTAGTGTCCAAAGCAAATACACCCCCTACCTCTTCTTCTGGTAGAGTGGCAAGAATATCCTCGATAGATTCTTGGATACTTATATTTCCATCTCGGACATCATTTATTATTTTATAGATTAATTTAATCTGCCCAGCCCTCAAAATAAGAATACATTTTCCCTCTATATATATTATACTTTTGAGAGGCAATTTTTGCCATGTATCTATGTCATATTTTTACAAAAAATTATTTACGCAAAACCTTCTCTATCAAAATATCCAGCCTATCTTTAGACTCTAATAACCTAGACAACTTTCGCATCTTCTGATACCAAATCCAATGAGCCTTATTAAAACCATTTCTATCAGGTTTTTTGCTTTCAATCTTTCTCCAATGAGACAATAACTTCTTATTATTTACAGGACTCCCGTCCCAAATCTCTTTCCTGTCCTCTCCGTCCGAATGCAAAAAAACCTTTAACTGTTCATAATAACCATTAGCATTAGGTCTCGGAGATGACCCACTAACAGAGTATATATTAAATTTTTTAGGTGTCATTTATTCAAACCTTCCCAAGCAGAGGAACACATCTAATTTTTCTAAAATAGTTTCGTATGTCTATCTCCCTCTGCCGATTCTTACTTTTAGGCCGCATCTTTGTTGGATGAAAAATCTTTACACCCTTTTTCTCCAACCCTTTAGGGTCTCTGGTAGCAACCCACTTACAATCAGTAAACGGTACAGCAGTCATAATACCCAGCCCACACATACGAATAAAAATAGGCAAGAGGTGGTCATCAGCTATATTTGTATTATCCTTTGCATTTCTATATGGGGGATTAAAGATACCCTTCTCTTTGAACAGGTCTATACCTCTTCGAGTTATCATCAAACAACCCCCCTGTACACCCTCACCTTCAACATATTTTTTAGGTACAGGGCCAAAGACTTTCTCAAACTTTTCTTTTTCTTTTCTAAATACAGTAGCCCAGTGTTGATGAGATACAACATAATCACCCACCAAACCAATAGTCTCATCCGTTACCCTGCTTAACAAAGCATCATCTGCACCCTTATCCAAAAACAGAGTATCATAATCTATCGAACAGAAATGAGAAAAACTCCATTTAGATTCTGCCCACTCGATAGCCTCAAGATAAAGAGTAAATAGTCCTGCACCCCAACCATTAGGATGTGGGCTGTTATAAATTACATCTTCTCCAAGAGACTGCTTCAACTGCTCTGTCAATTTGATATTATTGTCAACAGCACAAATTACTTTGGTTCTTTCTGGGTTCGTATTCTTTACTACTGAGTCATACGTATCACAAATAAACGCAGGCTCTTTATGACAACGAATACATACTACCAAATCATAATGTTTATCCTTATTCATTTTTTAAGCCTTTACAACTTTTGTTAGTAAATGATGTGGAATAGATTTTGTAGCATTACGTGTATCTACAACAACTCTACTACGCTCTACAAGACGCACATAATCTATGTCCGTATGATCCGTTACAATCAAAACACAATCCTGCTGAGATAAAATCTTATCCGAAAGTGGTACAGATTTCATTTTGTAAGAATATTCACACATGTTTGGAAGAACAGGAATATAAGGGTCGTGATAGACAACAGTTGCGCCGCGCTTGACCAGCATGTCCAGCAGGCGTATCCCCGGCGACTCGCGCATATCGTCCACGTCCTTCTTGTAGGCCATCCCAACGAGAAGAATTTTAGCGTCGCGCAGAGCCTTACCATAGTCGCTAAGAGTCCGTACTACTTTATTAACAACATACTCTGGCATCGCCGTATTAATCTCTCCAGCAAGTTCTATAAAGTGAGTGGTGAAATCATACTGCCGAGCCTTCCACGCCAGATAAAACGGATCAATTGGAATACAATGTCCTCCGAGTCCGGGGCCGGGATAGAATGCCTGAAAGCCAAACGGCTTAGTTGCCGCCGCATCAATAACCTCCCAAATATCTATACCCATTTTATCGAAAAGCATTTTGAGTTCATTAACCAACGCAATGTTTACCGAGCGATAGATATTTTCAAGAATTTTACAAGCCTCTGCCGTTGCTGGACTCGACACTGTAACAACCTTAACAATACAAGAATACAGTTTAGTAGCAATATCAAGACTCTCCGAATCAGTAGCACCAACAACTTTAGGTGTATTCTCTGCGGTGAACTTAGGATTACCGGGGTCTTCCCGTTCAGGGGAATAAGCAAGGAAAAAACCCTCCCCGCACTTTAACCCGCTTTCTTCAAGCAAAGGCAATAAAATTTCCTCGGTCGTACCGGGATAGGTAGTACTCTCCAATGAAACCAGTTGTCCTGCCCGCATGTTAGAAGCTATCTGTCTACCTGCACTCTCAACATATGAAAGGTCAGGATTACGAGATTTATCTAATGGCGTAGGTACACATATCAAAATAGCATCAACTTCTGTAATACGAGTATAATCAACAGTAGCCTCAAATAGTCCAGCATCACAATGCTTACTAATCAGCGCAGCATCAATCGTCTTGATATAACTACCCCCTGCATTGAGAATGCTGACCTTATCTTTATCTACGTCAAAACCAAGAACTCGAAACCCTGCTTTACAGAAGGCGTGAGCCAATGGCAATCCAACATAGCCCATACCGACAATCCCAACTACAGCAGTACGATCATCAATCTTTTGCAAAAGATATTTAGACTTTTCATGTATCACATCATCCATTATCTACCCCCTCCTACCCCAAATTCTAAAATAGTGCCCTCTTCCTCTTTTATCTTTGAAATACAATGAGAAATAATATTACCGTTCATTAACTCTGTCCTCTCGTTCAAAAATCAATCTTTCTATAATCGGCAAATTTATTATTTTTTCCTCTTCCGTATCTATATCATCCGTAAAATCTTCACTATTAAGAGTAGTAAATACATCAAAAAACAACTCAGTTTTTATATGCGCTAACATAGGAGTACCACTCAATGCACGATATAGTTCCCACATCTTCTTCCTACCTTTATGAGTTTTTTCTGAAGGAAGATTCAAAATATATTCAACCATATTTTTTACTTTTTGTTTCCAACTAGAATTAAAAGTAAAAGCAAATATTTCCCCATAAGGTTTCCTAGCAATATTAGTGGGACCAAATCGTCCAAAAAATTTAACTTCTTCTACATTCTCTTTTATTAAATCCATAGCCTTATTAGAAAATATAACATCGGCTAACAAAAATAAATTAAAATCATCCCAAGTATCTTGAGTAGATACAACTGCCTCTAATATATATTCTTTCTCATAAGAATATACTTCTAACCCCAGTTTATCTGCCGCAGATAATATGTCCACATTACGGGCAACCAAAACAGGCTTTATTCCCCACCGCTCCTCTACCTGCCTAGTAATACGACCAAGTATAGATTCTCCCGATACATTAAACAATTGCTTTGGCTCCGAAAATTCTTTGAACCTACTTTGCTGCCCTTCTGCTAATAAATATATTTTCATGCCAACCCCAAATACGTAATAATCTCTTGTGCCCTGTGCTTATATGTATGATTAGCATATACTTTCTTTTGTCCTGCCTGCCCGACCATATACAAGAACGACAAATCCAAACGGGATAACACTTGCCCCAAATCATCTTTATCTTTGTATACCAATACATCTTTTCCAATATCAAACAACTCTTTTATCCCAGAAGTATTATCTGTAAGTACGGGTATTCCACAACCCATGTACTCAAATAATCTCATATTAGTTTCTCCGCTGTTGCTCTTATTAAAAGCCAAATCAGCAGAACAAACCGCCCCTGCAAAATTTTCTCCAAATGCTCTCGTACTCCTAAACTTAAAATGTCGTCTTACTATATCAAAATACTCCTTCCTACTACCATTCTCATTACCTACAAACACTACCTGACTCTTCTTCTCTGTATCTACCTTATAGTGTAGTTTTTTATCACAAGCAAAAGGAAGCCAATGACTTCTTATCCCCGCCCTTTCATAGTCTTTCACTGAGGGTAAATGCCCCGTAAATATCATATCAAACACATCACCATAAATTTCTGCCGTACTATGCTGATGGGGATCATCAGGAAACCACAGAGCAACTTTTATATTAGAACTTCGCTTTACTACTTTTGATTTTATTATATTAGGACTAGGGGTTCCTTTGATGATAACACAAATCTCACAATCTTTAATGTCTTTCCAATCAGCGGGCTTTATCTCTCTATACGGATAAAGAACAACCGTATGACCTAAATCCTTAAACCCCTCTGCCAACAGATTGCCTAAAGACCATCTGGGTCTGTCTCCCCAAATATGTACCCTCATGCTATTACCTCTTTTAATGTATTAAAAAACTGCTTACTATTGCCCTTCCAATCTAAATCAGCCCGTACATATTTTAGTGTAGACTGTTTAAGTTCTAAAATAGTTTGCCAAGACATTCTACTTACTAAAGAAATCTTGTCTACTAAAGCGGGTACAGACACGTTACTTGCAGGAACCATCCTACCTAGTCCTTCATTAACACTTCCTACAGTACACAAAAAACCCGATACACAAGGTTTTACTAATTCATTCATAGGAGGTGCATCCGTAGTAATAACAGGCAATCCCAAGGCCATAGATTCAACTAACTCCATACCATAGCCCTCCCACTTACTAGGCTGAATAGCAAAATCACAGTCGGCTCTTGTCCTATCAAGATCAACTAGCGGAATTGTCCCCTCAGTAAAAGATATTTTTTTATTCCGACGTATTATATTTTCTACCTCTTTACCATAAATAGATAACCTAGCCTGAGAATGTACCCTTAACCTTATATTATTACACTTAGAAGAGGCTATATCAAAAGCCTTTATAGTTTCAGGTGTTCCTTTTCTAAGATAGACCCCTCCCCACCCTGCGTTATGATTAAAAACAATTTCTTTTCTTTCTACTAACCAATCTTTTCTAGGACTCCGCTCATCTACCCACGTTCCAAAAGGAGAATAAAAAACCTTATTAGCCCCACTACTTTTCAGCCTCTTTTCACACCAGAGAGTCTTAGCCCAGATACCCGTGAAGACGTTATAATTAGGAACAGATACCTCCGATACAGACTCTATATGCAAACATGCGATACTTGGAACTATCTTACAAGGAGTACAACCCTTTGGCTCTACTATTAAAATTACATCTAACTTCTTTTTCTTCGCCCACTCATCCAAAGAACCTGTATTAGTAATATCGTAATTACTCCAACTACTCTCATACTTCCCCGGAAAAGATGGATGGTACTCGTAAACAAAGCCTTTGTGCCCATGCAAATTAGCGGCATCTACAACTTGTCTTGCCATATACCCTATCCCTCTAGGGAACCAGCCAGATGCTACCCCTACCCTCATAGTCTAGTCCCTTCTACTACCATATTTCCATTAGGAAGATACCTAAACTTCTGGACTATCCCATATTGACCCATCACTTCTTTAATCTCAGATTCATAAGGCAATTTCTCGGATAAATTTAATACTTTATCTACACCTTTAAGTTTCCGTGTATCAATATTAACATAACCAGATCGTATGTCTTTCCCACAACCCATATCTCTAAACATCTTAATTCTCCTTGTATAACAACGGATACTTAGATTTTATCTTGTCTACTAACCCCTCGTCAAAAGTGCCATAACTTATCCTACCGTCTTGTATCAAATTAAGACGCATAACATAAGGCACTAGAACAGCCGCATTCTTCAAACTGCGCTTGTGTTCTTTTCTTTTAGATAACATTTTAAGCCACATATCCCAATCCTGTAGTCTAAGAAGACTTTCATCCTGCCCTACCCACTTGTCTGACCTAATAAGGGCCACAAACGGGATATAATTACCTTCCAACAAAGAAGTCTCTGCATACTGCTTACCTGCAACCGTTACCCTATCTACATATACAAAAACACAATGTCCGTAACTAAAGTCTGCCTCTTCTGAGTCTTTTAGTGCCGTCTTCAAAGACTCTATCGCCTTTCTACTCAAATACGGGCCGTCTGCTTCCGCAATATGTATGTACTCTATTTCCCCTAATTGATGCACTCCGTAATTTCTAGCTTTAGGCGCACCCCCATGAGGGAGAAAACAAATCTTTAATTTTATAGATTTCGGAACTAATTTAGAAGAAACACAACTCTTAATTATATTTAAATGTAATTCATCTGATCCATCATCTACTACAATAATCTCATCAGGTCTAACAGTTTGAGCAAGTAGCGTACTGATAGTACCACACAAAAACTCTGAATCATTGTACGTTGTAATCACACAACCAATACGGCCATTGTTTTTACATTGCATTTATACACGACTCCTCAAAATCTGATGCTCACAGTTTCCTCCACTTGATACTTTAAGTCTAGTAACATACTCTTTTTTTCTTTTTTCAAACGCACCCTTCCGCACAAGACCATATTGAATACAAACCTTCTCTGCCATTATTAAGCATTCATTTTCTTCCGCAGTAGAAAAATGTCTAACCATACTCTTATCAGTTGAATAACAATTTAATAATCCTGCATACAATATTCTATTTCCGTATTCTCCATCAACCCCTCCATACAAACCAAATCCTTCATACCAGTACCCTAATTTATCCCATGTATCTTTAGGAAGTAACATAGTACAACCCCCTAAATTTCCTTGCTTGACCTGTGCTGTTATTCCCCCAAACTTTTTTACGGGGTAATTATTAGGTTCTACGTTATACGCCACTGCTCCCACTTTAGGGATACCCTTAACCATCTCAATCAAATGCTTCAACCAACCAACCTTTAAAAAAGTCATGTCATTGTCCAATTTCATATAATACTCTTTACACCCTAATCTCCAACCTAAATTATAAGCCTTTGCTATCCCCACATTTTCAGGAATATGAATTATCCTAGTTACAAAATCAGGCAAATCCGATTTAAAAAAATCCAATGTACCGTCCGTACTACCATTATTAATCAAAGTTAATTCAAACGGATAACCTGAAGGAAATTTTTCAATAGAATTTAATAATCTTTTAGTGGCCTCTAACCTATTCCAACATACTACTGTGATATTTACAGCTAACTTATCTGTCATAGCCCATACACCTTATGATGATTATCTTTAAATCTAAATTCGCCAGTTGTCAAATATACTGTCTTACCTTTCAAAAACTCTCTCCACTTATCCATAAAAACTTTACCCTCTAACATAAATTGTTTATTTCTTGATCCCCTAGAAGTATGCTTCAAAAAACAATCTACCACATAAGTATTAAAACCTTTTGAGGTGGATTGTAAACAAATATCTGCCCCATAAAAATGATACTGAAATCTTTCATCAAAAGATAATCCTTTACCTTTTTTAATTATCAAACAACACTCATCAAGCGTCTGAACTCTAGCAGGACATTTCCCAGAAACCCACTTACCTCCGGGGTCTTGAACTCTCACAGCACCCTCGCCTTTAAAACCTCTTCCAGCTACACCTAGTACACCCCAAGCGGGATCAAATTTTTCTATCTCTTCTACCCTATTCTCTAAATTTACTATCCAGTTTTCATCTAAAACTATATCCTCATGGACAAAAACTATTATATCCCCTGTTGCTTGTGTAACTCCATAATTCAATACAGAAGGCACACCATAATTATTCTCTGTATTATAAAGAAAAATGTTTTGAGTCTTCTTTATCTGCTTCTCTAAAGAAGGCTTCAAATCCCTTTCAAAATTTTTAGTATTATATACACAACAGACTACACTTATATTCATTTTTTATACCTTCAAGTTTTTAGAGGTGTGGAGATTCAAACAGACATCTCCACACTAGATAGGAAATAAATGGAGATTTTTTAACTATTTGTAAATTAACAGATTACAAATTAACTATTTATTTTTCTTCTTCTTAAAAGGTTTTATCTTCAATGGAGCCAGTATCTGCTTCCTAAAAGGCCCATCAATAACATGGTGAAGCATTGTTATTTCCTTGCCCGCCCCATGCAAAAAAGATGCCCCCTGACCCGAAGTAGATTTAACATAAGGCAGTTGCCCCAAATCCCAACCCCAAGTCATTGCCCTATTACTATACTCTATATCCATTGCGACGAACGGGTATTTTTCTGAATACATCCCAATTTTTTCCACCATATCCCTACGATGAAAAGCCATACCACCCTGCACATGTAAAGTCTTAGACCCTTTTAGTATTGGGTGTTTGTAATACTTAGAAGTAGTTTCCCACCCCAGCCTGCCCGGAGGCCAAACATCACCTGCCATACCCCATGAAGGATGCTTCTCAAACGCATCTATAGCATCCTCAAGCCATCTATGCCCCCTAATCACACACCCCCTAGCACATAAGTATATCCACAAATTACCCTCACTTTTAGTAAAAGCAAAGTTAAGGGCGGGCGATAACATTACATTCTTTGCATTCTTATATAACTCATATTTTTTTGGGAATAGGTCTGTGCATTGAGATAGGTTATCAAAAGTTCCATCACTGGAATTATTATCCACAATAACTAACTTGTATAAATCGTCTGGAGTATACTTTTTCAAACAATGTAATAATTCGTATGTCTCTTTCCAATAATTATACGTAATAAGAATGACTGTAGCCTTTACTGCCTTAGTTTCCAATCTCCTCTCCCCCCTTATCTTCTTCATTTTCCTTGTCTAATACTTCTATTTTTTCAGGTAAGATACTGGGGAAGACTAAAGAACCTATCCTAGTACTCAGCTTATCTACCTTACATGCTAATGCATCCAGCTTATCCTCGATCCCCTTCAAGCGTACCATCAACTCTGTTCTAGGTACAAAAGTATCACACTGTTCAGCCTCGGACTCCCAATGATTCTCGCTAATATGTATATGGTTCTTTAGCCTCTCCCCCAATACCTCTGTCCTAGTATCAGAAGTAATTATAGAGACTACCACTGCCAATACCGTAGTAGTAAACCATATCAACAATGTCCCAGTATTAAACCATTGTTTTTTTTCTTCTATTTTTTCCACAAAAGACCTCTAAAGATTAAATAATTTAACTAAATACGAAAAATATTATACTAGGACAATGTTCAATCAATCTACATTTTTTAGGGGTAGCCTCCGTAGGCTCTCTTTTAATTCGCGGAAAAGCAAAACAGCCCCTCGACATAATTCCAGTTATTTGCTTCAAAAAACCTCTCACTAAAACTAAATCACCCTTCTTAAACCCTGCAAAGCTTTTATGGACTTGATATTTAACCCTACCTAAACCTTTACTCGCTAAATCAAAATACCTTCGCCTAGTCTGACTTGCTCTAATAAGAGGTTAGGAGATAATTAAACCATTTTGTACCATTTCCAATATTCTTCTGCTCTGCCATAACGTGCCCCATTAAGAGTTTTTTAAACTAAAGGAGATGACCAATTTTTAGTGCTATCAGTACGACAAGTAACATAAGAAACCTGTAAATCCTTACTGCCCCCGCCACCAGAAGCATCTATCCTAATTAGACCAGAATTATTATTCACCAAAACACAATAAATCTCATCCTCCTCCAAATTATAAGTAGTCCCACCAGAAGGGAGAACATAATCCGACCATTCAATCCCGTCAAAGGTTTTAAATAAAATGGCAAGCGTGCCTGCGTACAAATTCTTCAAGAAAAATACTCTAGGGTTAGAGGATGATTCTCTAATAGTTAAAATAGTTGATGTCCCCACAGCCACATCAAATACATCGTGTCCAATACTAAGCATGTACTTTCTCCTAAGTTAAAAATCTTCTGATTTCATAATTTTATTAAGTAAAGATTCAACTGCCTTATCAGACGCAGAAAGACTATCCTTTTTTCTCCTCGGAGGATTCAAAATAGATTCTAAATCCAAATCTTCTAAGTCGTCTTCATCATCCAAATCGTCTATCTCTTCAAAGTCCCCTTCCAAGTCATCTATATCAAAATCATCCATGCCCATATCATCTATATCAAAATCTTCATCAGGAATATCTACTTCATCATCTACGATACCCCCAGTGGCGACATCCGCAATATAAGCAAGCAAATCTTCTGTGGTCTCAGGAGAAATATCTGTTATCCCTATTTTATATAACAAAGAAAGATAGAACAAATCTTCTACATCTGCCTTCGTCTGGCCGTCATCCAAATCCATACCCTCTATAGCTTCATCAAAAATATCCTTTATCCAACTCTTAATAGATTCTGTATCTGCTACCTCTGTCTTTTCCCCCTCAGGATCATCATCTTCAACAGGACTTTCCTCCTCAGGATCATCATCTTCAACAGGACTTTCCTCGTCATCAACAGCCTCTTTTTTTACTTTACCCTTCGTACTGTCGGCAGCCTCAAATAAATCACCAACAACATTATATCCACTCATTTTTTTAATTTCTTCGTTTTCACTCATAATATACTCCAGATTTAATTAACAAGTTCAAATTCGTAATCATTACGAATATTAGCACTAAAATACTTACCCTTTGAAGGGGCGGTTAATAATTTTTGATATTCTCTTCTGTCTACATCAGAATACTTATAAACTGAACCAGACTTAAACTCTACATACAACTCATGTTTTTTTGCATCATAACCTATTGCATATAGATTACTAGATCGTACCCTCTTCATTTTAGCCATCTTAATTCACTACCTTTTCTATCTCTTTCAGTTTCTTGTCATTACTTTTCAAGAAACCTGTAAGTTTATTAAACACACCTTTAATCCAACCACCTACTGTACCTAATACAGATTCTAATTCAATTTCTGTTTTAGTCTTACCTCTCTTCATCGTCTGTGCCAAAATATAATGGGCTTGTTCTGCCATATCTGCATCTACCTTCTCCATCATCTTAACTGCGCCATCAAAACCCTTTTGATAACTGTATCCACGTCTTCCGGGCTTTTTACTTAGCTTGGCAACCAAATTATCAAATCGCATAGTCTGATCTTTCAAACCTTCTAGGGTGGCAGTAAAACTGTCCTCCAGTTCATCATACTCCTCAGAAACCTTTTCTAATACTTCCTGAGCCTTATCTACTGCCCGCTTTGTGGTAAGCCATTTCCTAGCAAGGGCTATTACATCTTTAGTAACACCCTTCTGGGCTTCTTCAATAACTTCAGGTTCCTCGAACCGAGACTTACTATTCTCTTTAGTAGGCCATTGTACAGGTGAAAGCCCTGTATACATCACATTGTTTAATGTAAAATTCACATCAAAGGGCAATACAGATGTAAGGAAGCCTCCTACATTATCTATGTTTTCAGTAGGGGTCATGTCCTTAATTTCTATATCAAAATTATTGTCTGTTCCCTTAATGGATATTTTTGTAAACCCAAAATCTTCAAGAGCCTTTTGTATTACTTCTTTGAGTTCAAACATATCCCCATCTAAATTCAAAAGGTCATTGACCTCTTCAAATAACTTCTTAACATCCTCTGGACTTGTCATATTATACTCCCTACTTTCATTTACATGTAATTTAAAAGCATCTTTTACTCTGGCCTCAAACTCTCTGCTATCAGATTCACTCATTCTATCTAATATATCTGAAGCGTATAACTTCATATTATCTTCCATTGCAGAAATCATATTCATTTCAATGGTAGTATATATCTCATCTGCCTTCTCAGGGGTTATATGATCCCATATACTTTTACCAAACTGTTGCTCTATTAACTTCTCCAGCCCAGACTCCGCAACCAGAACCCAACCACGATTATCTCTTGCATTTGGATCAGACATATTAACCTCTTTAAAATTTTGTTAGTATATTATTTATTATAATTGTTTAACCTATCTCGAAATAAATCCTACCATCCGCTTTCTTGATAATAATCCCCGTCATCAGGTACACCATCATCATAACCGGTTGTGTAAAATTTAGCCGCATCGACCCTATCCTCGCCAAAATGTAATTTAACCATTATACCAGAAGAAAACGTCTCAACATACATCCCATCATACTGATTATATCCTTTAGAATATAATGGATGGGTACGAGGAATAGAGCTAAAATCATCAGTATAATATATATCGCTATTTATTAAAAAACCTTCCTGAGTGCCCCCAATACTCGTATCCTCAAAATCAATAAGAGGTAAATCTTTGAATTCTTTTATATAATAGAACCCCTTTTCTGATCTAAACTTTTTCCACGGTGTCCCTACTACTCTTTCTTCATCGTCTCCATATGCTTTTATTTCTTCACTTAATAAATAGTCTATGGCCTTATCTATGTCTCCACCATCTATCAGTTCATCAATGAATTTATCTATATCTTCTTTAACTTTTTTCATAGTTCTTTCTCTTTAATTATTGACTAAGCTTCATCAACATCAACACCCGGAGTTATAGTTACACTATCATATATACTCCTACCAAGCGCAACCTTATCCACTACTATTGTATCAACAGTAATAGTGTTCACCCCATCTATAGTCAGTTCAAACAAAACAGTATATACAATAGAACTTACATCATTCCCTGCAACATTAACCCCAAAGGTTAAATCGGAAATATCCACAGATACCCCATAGAATCCTACCTCAGTATCTATCTGTACCAAGGTTACTGTTCCGAGGTCTTCGTCTATGACCGCAGATAAAGAACCATCAAGGGGGCTTACTCGATAGAACGTAGCCGTAGCAACTGTAGGATTAGTCCTTAATCCATCTGCATCTGTACAACCTACTGCTATGTTTATAAAATTATTGTTCTGATATACTTTAGTAATCATAGTTAATACTCTCTTTATCTTCTAGTTTTAGCTAAACTTTTAATTATATTCTGTCCTCTGTTTGCACTAACAGAACCACCGGTAATAACATATGCCGCACTGCCAATTGCGCTGGCCGTCCAGCCTGGCTTTGTCGCAATTATCCTCAATTCCACATCGGCCAATACGGTGTATGCACCTGACAATACGGGCGACGCACCGGTCGGATCGCTCCCGTCATCAGTATACCTAAACGTAACTCCCGCCTCGCTGCATTGCGGGGTTACTTCTGTGCCGATCTCAACCGGCCCTGCTACCGGCAAGAAGGTCGGTGTGGGCAATGTCACCCATTGATATTCATATGCGCCAATGTCACTATCGCCCCCCGTCGGGGAGGGTCTATCCTCCCCAATAATGTCAGTAGACAGCCCACCACCAACGCCAGCATTCACACACGGGCTATCATACGTCAAGGCTAACGGACTATCACCACTGTCTACAAATGAAGAATCAACGTCAATGCACGTTGCCGCTACACGGTTCATGGTGATATTTTCAGTTTGACCTGCCAAATACCAATCGTGAGGCTCACCTGTCCCTGCTGTCATATCAGTACCGACATTGCAATTATAAAAATTTACTACCAAGTCTGCTCCACCAGTCGTCTCTATATAGCCGTTGTCCCCCCCCCACGGTTCTATAGGCCATGAGACATTGGTCTTTGATCCTGTATTACCCCTAAAAATGCAATCATAACAATTTACTGTTAGATTATTTCCTGCAATCCAGTTCCCGTCAACGTAACAACCTAAGCCTCCTGTACCATTTCGTGAATTATTTTTTGTCAATGAGCAATTACGCAAATTCACAACGCCGTCAATGTTAGTCAAACCCAACACGCTCCAGCCCTTCATAGCATCTGCACCGATAACTAGTATATCTGGAGAAGATGCCTCAAAATTATTGATTATTACAGCAGGCTCACCGTCATACTCCTTAACATCGTCAATCTTCAACACAGAACCCCAGCCCGGTTCATCAGATTGGGCCGCGTGGTACAGACTGCGAATAGAACAATTTAACCCTTTAATATTATTAAGTCGGGGCTGTACTAGACTCTGGATCAGTATCGCGCCTGCACCGTAATACCATCTTGCTATGTCGGGACAAATACTGTAACAATTATTTGCCTCAATTCCATCAACCGTTAAATTAACACGGCTTGTGCCTCCTCCATTCACTTGAAGTAACCCACCACGCCCCCAATCCTCCGAGTAACAATCTTGTCCGTATAAGTCTTGTATGTCTACACCAAAAGTCAAAGTATCGCCATTGATGTGAATAGCCCCACCCCATTTAATACCGGAGTTGGTACATTCACTACTACACGACAGCACTCTTAATTTTATTAGCTGTATTGCGGAATCATTTGAGAAAAGTGCAGAACCGCCCCACCATTCGGCTCCCCCACTCCGTGCATTTTGCATTATCAGCCGGTTGAATATTACAGGTGTAGTGCTACCTGTAATAACAACCGAGATGCGGCCATTTACCGTACCATCTAAAACAGGATAATCGTCTATCTCCTCCACGGGTGCAGTGAACTCAGAATTATACCCTATAAAGGTGACAGGGAAATTCAACGGAGCCACCCCTGTGCCAAGAGTTTCTTGATACGGCGTAACCGTTTTCCTAATCGCTATCACATCCTCTGAATTCGCCGCCGACAACGCACTAGCAATAGTAGCGTGCATGGTGTCCTGCGTTATATTTTTTACGTCTTCATTTGCCATATTTAATTAACTCTTTAGTCATATTTAATTAACTCTTTAATCTAAATATTCAAAATTATCTTTTACTTGTTTAATTACGTATCCTGCAAAAGTCTCCATAGTATCAAAAGGCATATACAATACTAAAACAAATTTATCTTTGCCCACTTCTACCTCTAACAATGACTCCAAATCTCTACCAAATGTCAGTATAAATCTATAAGTCTTTGTATCTTCTTTACCAGCCTGCCCCCACCACCAATCAGGGTTTTCTAAATCATCTTCCTTCTCTACCTCATTCTCATAATATCTTGCTTCACCAGAAGTGGCTAACTGCACCAGTATATCTGCACTCTCCTCTGTATTGTCGAGTTCTCTTTTATATGTATTGTCGGGTGTATTGAGTGTCCAGTTAGTATTTTCATAGAGCAGATTATCTACTTCTCGCTCTATCCTCTTTAGGACTGTCTCGTCCGACTCTCCTAATAAATCATTCAACACACTACCCAAGTGTTTGCCGCTTGCTACCTCAGCAATAAAATTCTTGGTATGTCCTTTATAAGTTTTTTTCATTATCTCTACTTATTCCGAGCCTTTAAACATATCAATCCAAATATCTGCATAACTAACTTTGAACTTCTCTACATCATCTATTCTAGCTAAAGATGTAACACTTACTTCTATATAGTCGCCTTCTCCATAAATCTTTATACCAAAAGGGACATATTCCCAATAAAAGAATTTACCTTCTAATACAGAGGAAAAAACATCAGAAGCATCTATTGTAGAAGCAGGTGTAGTAGGCTGTCCTAATTCCTGTACCATGTCCAAGACTATCTCATAGTCCTTAGAGTAATCCATATCATACGTCTTTTCCATGCGCCAACCATCACCCCAGACTAAATCCCAGCCTTTATATACGCTTTCTTGTTTGTGTAGACTCTTTAAGTCGTCTTGTGCAGAGCCTTCTTTCAACAAGTACTCTATGGCTTTATCTATATCTCCACCATCTATTAACTCATCAATGAATTTATCTATATCTTCTTTAACTTTTTTCATAGTTCTTTCTCTAAGTTATCTTATTTAATCTCTTCCATACTCTTATTTATCAAATCAGATAAACCTTTATTGAGGGTATCACCTATCAAATCATGCACAAAGAAACAAACCGGGAACGCTAACACTAAAATAAATATCAACATGGTACACTCTCCTATCTAAAATCTGGATACTTCGTCAAAAAAATATTTAAGGCTTCTCTGTTCTCTCCTGCATCTGCCTCAAACAAATCTGAAAATAT
>Ga0307928_10000878_pt1 | contig 22545 bp, 18 predicted proteins | sample AceLakmetagen232_FD_201815 | JGI IMG/M metagenome (GOLD analysis project Ga0307928, IMG submission 201815) | Saline water microbial communities from Ace Lake, Antarctica - #232 | ecosystem: Environmental > Aquatic > Non-marine Saline and Alkaline > Saline | place: Antarctica: Ace Lake... | reverse complement strand
TGTCTTTATCATCTTTAAATATGGCCGATCGTGCCACTCCCCGACCAGTCACGTGATACCAGGCATTGGGATATTCAATTCTCAGGGGCCTAACCATGTTCCCACTATAACAAGTTCCTTTCTATCCATCAAACTTAGTATTTGGGGTGTGACCCTGCGTTTTTACTGATCCGCTTTCTCGCTTTCGCGTGAAAGCGAGAAAGCAAGGCTGGGGATGGGACGGGATTGAGTTATTAATTGGGGTGTGATAATTGATTTATCTGTCAATAGTCAAGGTTTGACCCTGATTTTTCAGGGTCAAAAATTCAGAGAAAAAATCAGAAGAAAAAATCAGGGTCACATCCCAATTAATAAGTTTAAAGCCGGGCAATATTTATTTTAATTCTTCTGTCCGACTATCTATCTTTCTTTAATCTCTCTTGAATTGCCTTGTGGACTTGGCGGAACTGCTCTTCAGTTAGTCAAACTTAGTAATTGGGGTGTGACCGTGTTCCTTGCTCCCACTTAGTTAAACTTATTAATTGGGGTGTACCCCTATGCCTTTCATATTTCTTTGTCCAATTGCCTGACTTTCCTTACGTGCGCAATTATGGACTTCAACGGAGGTACCCAGTGTCGGAGGTCGTAAAAGACCTTCACCACAAGAAGGACAGCGAATGAGAGGAAGAGCAAAGACACATTTGCACAACCATTCTTCAGGAATTTGTGTTGAAAGCCATCCTCGCCGCACTTGGCGAGCGTACTCACGAGCATAGTGCAAAATAATAGCAATATATCCCACAAGAACATAGATCGTCCTGTATAAAGGTAAGACAACTTGTGCCCCCTCCTCAGGTCCATTAGGAATGAGTAGAACCCTGAGCTAGCAACCACAAGGTTTGTAACAACATTCTGAAACATATCCCAGGAACAACGATACTTACTGGAAGGGAAAGTGTTAACAAGTGCCATTGCGGGAATAGCATCAACCTTTGCGGCTACCGGTCTCCGGAATCTGTTCTTGCAGACTATCTTCTCGGGACACTTTTTCCCGTCAGACCAGCCCATGTATCGCTTTAGCTTCATGTGTCTGCGAATGCGCGTAAAGTCGCGGCCGATCACGATAACTGTCTTCTCAACGCAGTCAATATCCACGTCAAGTTTGAGGTCATCACCCGTACGCAAAGCAGACAATACGACTTCAAAGTACTTGTGTGCCTCGGTTTCGAATCTCGGTATTCGAAAAAGGCATGCGTGTGCGAGGTCATCAAAACACTTTTTGGACAACCCGTGAGGTTTTGATATATGAACCTCTCCAGGCCCAACTTCTCCCCCACAGGCGAGGAGAGCGAGGAGAGCAACTTGCCGAAGAGATAGATCATTGACGTCTTTCCCTGTTCCATCAGATCGGTATGTGAACAGAGCCGCGAAATCCAAGCTCGGCACTTTTTGCTCATACCCTGATGCGCTCACGGATACTTCCTCCTTCATCAACAGAGTATGGTACTTTTTGACATCTAGAATTCTTTTTCCCCAAGACGCACGACAAAGTGCAACCGTTTCCACACACACAACTCCGTAGAGCAGGAGATATTCAACAAGATCAAGATAGTAAGGATCAGCCTTATTAAGAATTTTAATCCGATGTCGATTCATGGAGAGGTTCAGCATCTGTAAAGAAAGCCAATGAAGGTGCCCCTTTATGAGCCGAATCCCGGTGGTCCTGTTCTGTAGTGGAACGTCGGCCAATGACTGGTTGTCAAAGAGTATACGGACATCGGAAACATGCCCGTTCAGGGCACTGCATGCCCCCTGCCACGTCATCCACTCTGGGTTGTGCCTGAATAAACCTGCCTTCAGCCTCTCGAGGAGATATAGAACACCAAGCTCTTCATCAGAACTGGTCTGGCAACGCGTGAATGCGTCAGTAAGATACTGGAACCGCGGGAACAAATAGCGATGTGAAGGCTCCTTTGACGACATATTAAAGATCACTTGGGAGAGAAATGCACTTGCTGGAGGGTGGTGCTTTTTGTCCAAGAATTTGACGGCATCGGCATCGGTTGCGAAAAAAAGCTGCTGAAGCAACAACGCGATCATTTGCGCAACATCAGCCTTTTCCTCACCGATTGTGACCCCAGAAATAGCGAATGGCGTTGTCATTGACCGGCCGATGGTATGAAAAACAGCCGTCCCAGAAGTTCTATCTATCAATAGGTTTTGCAGGCTAATCAGGGGAATCTTCCCGGTCACCCGGCGGAAGTAGAGAGCCTTCTTGAATATGTCCGTCGCTATTCTGAGTGCTTCCCCAATGCAGGCAGGTTCAAGCGCGAATGAACCTCGAATGAGCTGGAGCATCCCTGCCAACGGTACGGAGCGAATTGTTACCTCTTTCTTCCCACTGTCGTAGGAAAATTCATGAGACAAGAGAACTCTCTTCGAAGCCAAGTCGGCCAGAATACGTTCCACGCTGTTGAAATCACGTTTGATCGACTCGCGTATCCTATCTTCCGGTATTAACTCAAGATAACGGTAATCATAAACTGGCTCAATCGTTTCGAACAAGTAGCACCCATTATAGTTGTTTAGAGGGCGGTATTTCTTGAAGAATTCCGCACCGGGTTCCAAAGCATACGTATGGACGCTCGTTAAAGCGGCCGTCATTGCGTTGCGCAGCTCCGCATTAGGCACGTGTTTATAGAGGGATTGAAGATTGTTGATATCAGCTCGCCCAGCAGATGCTCTTTCTTCTCTGATAGCCTGGGTGACAAGAGAAACGCACAACGCTTTGAATGAGGGCGTTGAGACCATAAACGAGACAATCGAGTTGAAAAGCTCAGTTCTATCCATCGCCACTGCTAAGAGTCTCGCAACCTCCGGCATCAATAGGAATCGGAATTCTCGGACCAGCCCACGCATATATGTCCCGTCCAAGTAGGTCGATGGGAAACTGCGGAGATTACCAAGCATGACGGCCTTGAGGAAATCTGGGCTTTGCTCATGGACCAGGTGCCTTAATGCTGCCCGCTGTTCCGACGAAAGGAGAGCATAATCGCAGGAACCAAGGAAGCGTGCGAGACGGAACCAACCTGCATCGGGAGAAAGCTTGGCAACACCAAACGCCTTACATCGCTCCGAAACTTGATTAACTTCGACCTCTGCTGATATTGCAATAGCGAATCCCCAAACGAACGGGTCTTCATCTTGGCAGGCCTTCGCCAGAAGGCTCTTGAGGAGGTCATCATGCTCACCGCGAGAACGCCAGCCCCCAAACACGCTCAACAGGAAGTAGACGCGGTGTGCAGGGAGCATCTCATCAAACAACCCGATAAATCGCTCCTTTTCCGGCTCTATGTCGAGTAGGCGATAGAAGATTATCTTGAGTCGCTTCGGACAGAACCATCCACGCCGTATAAGCAGACGAGAAATGTCAAGGAGTTTCACCCTGAAGTCATGGGGTATTAATGTTTTCTGTGATACACTATACAAGAGAGTGGGAAGTGCGTCGTTGATCTTGACCAGTTGCTCCAGATCGGCAGGCGAACCGCTATGTCGCTCGACTGCACTGAAGAAGTCACTCACTGTCTCGGTGTCCAGGTGCTGGATCTGTCGGGTGCCTTCCAGGATGCCGTACTGGATCTTGTCCAAGGTTCGCCGTATGTTGGCGAGTTCAGTGTTGGGCTCAATCGTGGCGCGCTTCTTTACGTCGTCAGAGAGTTCAAGCCCAAGATCCCTGAGTAAGATTACTACACGTTCCAACCCCCTTTCGGCCGATGCGTATGAATCGAAGACCAGGAAGAAGTCGTCGACATACCGGAAATACGCCGCCGTATCCTCCTGAACAGTGCGGTCAAAGTCATTGAGGTACAGGTTAGCAAGCAAGCGAGCGTAGGCAGGGCCTTGAGGGAGCCCCCTTCCTTCACCTGGTTCAGCCTCATATCCTCGGACCACCCGCTCCACAAAGGAGTAAACGTATTCATCGGGGATGACCAAGCGAAGCTACTCAAGCAGAATGTCATGGCCAACTTGATCGTAGTACCCCTTGATGTCACAGCAAATGTGATAACCCATCGTGTTTCGTTGGATCGCCGACATGATCTCGCCTCTGAATCGCGGGTAGGAATCGCGCCAGTCCTCGAAAATCCGGTACGGCTCCTGCACGTCCAGATTCCATCGGTACCCATATGTGCATGGCTGAAGGATCGATTCAATATTGGGGGCGATCACATCAAAGACAGTCTGGATTGGCACCTGGTCATACACCGTGGAGTATGACATCTGTCGGCATTGCAGATTTAGGTTATTATCGAGCTTCTTGGGAATATTCACGGGGAGATATCCAGCCAACGGGATCGCCATCTTTTCGCGGAAAGCCTGCGCAATCACCTGAGATCGTGAACTGAGCCTCGCTTCGAACAGCTCGAAATCAAAAGGATCGTAAAAGAGCGAGTCCTCATGCTCGTGGTATTGCTTAAGTCGGAAGAACGCCCGCTCAATGGTTGCTGGCTTCGCCACCGCCTCAACAACGTTACCAGTCAATGCACTTGCTTGGACCCGCGCGCGCCGCAACCAGACGGAGCACGGTGAGGTGTTACTCACGAGAGGATCTTGGTTCCGTTTCGCTACTGATTGTTTACAGTAGTCTGGGCAAAAACGTTGATCCACCAATGTTCTGCAGCTTGTCGGGAGAAGTGGGCGTATTCGCGCAATCTCATCGCGGGTCCGCCGCTCGTCATACTGCTCGCCGAAAGAGGCATTCACGGTCTCCTGAACATATTGCTCCCCTTCCGGCAGCGAGAGCACCACGTTCGCAAAGTGGAAGGCTTCCGAATGGGACAGCTTTTGGCCAGCGTGGGCCTTCTCGCTGATCAAGCGCATGGCTGCACAGTTCGTGAGCAAGTGAGTGACTGATCCCTCAAACCCAGTCCTCCTTGTCTCATCAGCCTGGGCACCGACGGCCCTGACATCGTCGAGTACCAGTTCGGTCTGATATCCCTCCGCAACTCGCTCCAACACGGCAGGATCGAGTGGAGTAACACGGTCGAGAAGCGCCAAGTTGTCCTCCAGACTCTCGAGGTAACAAGGTCCTCCATCGGCAACGCTGAAGAACACACTTCGTAGGCCGTATCTCTGGTGTATTCCGAGCGGGAGCTTTATCAGATTCCCATACTTCCTGTTCGGCCCCAAGGCCCCTTGTTTTGGGAAGAACTCGACGTCAATATCTAACCGATGCTTAAGTGCACGCCCGAATGCAACGGCTGTATTGCCGGTCACTGGGTCCGCGAGTAGGATCCAGACATGGTATCCGCGACCACCTGTTTCTTCGAGAAGAACACTATCCGACGGAATTCCAAGATCGCTCTCTATCGTCTGGAGTATCTTCTGCAACAGTGGAGATAGCCGTTCGTATTTAGCGGTGCGGTCTGTAAAATCCAACTTACCGAGGTGGGCTTTTGGGATATCCACGTCTACGCAGACGAGATGACACATACTCTGACTGGTGAGCACGTAAAGCCCAAACGTCGCATCCCCATCTAAATGACGGGCAACATAGAAAGGATCAAGAGGTGCGTTGATGGGGAAGTAATGGTCATCGCCCTGCTGTGCAAGATAGTCTTCGCGGCCCTTGAAAAGACGTAGGTACGTTGTAACGCCATTGTGTTTATCCATTGGTACCCCTATATATACGTTCGAGACCGGCCAATATAAAAATGGGGTCAAATCTTTCCTCTTGACACTCCGTAGTCATCGGGATCAAACCCCTCCTTCAATAAGAACACTCACTGGAGAAAGATTGTATCGGTTAAGAGTTAAGTACACAAGAAAAAACCTCCCTCCCGGGAGGTTGGATATACGAGATTTAAACACAAGAAAAATTAAATCATGAACTTAGTAATTAGGTGCCTGCGCCTGCCTACCGGCAGGCAGGTGCCGAAGTTTTAACGAAGGAGGGTGGTTCTGATTAGTTTTCGGTGATAATCCTCCTTAGAAGGCCAATTTTACCCCCAAAACTGGCACTCTAAGTGCTCTGTCTCATAAATACGGTGACGTATTATTAATTTGTGGACCTAGGCAGCTATACGCTCAATGATCTCATCCGAAGCCAATTTTGTAAGGACGCGAGCAAGGTCATCTTTGGTGAATTTCCATTCAAATGGAGTAGCCACTTTTTCGTAATAGGTTTGAAATGATAATATATTTTGTTGTAGTTCGATGAGGTCCTCGAATTCATTAGGGGTTAAAACTTTTCGTTGAAGAATGGAAAAATATATTTCAATTTGGTTAAGCCAACTGGCATGTACGGGGGTATGGATTTGAATCGCATTGGCATACCAATTTCTCAGACGACGGATCGAGGTAGCACCTCGGTGCGAAGATCCATTGTCCGTGATCCAGAAGACGCGTCGAGCAGACCGATAAGGTTCCTGGCACATGACAAGGTCGACGAGTTGGTGAAACGGTTCGATACCGGTGGTGTCTGTACAGATCCCGAATACCTTGGCTCTCCGCACGTCCCAAGCTGCCATATACGCCAGAGCACCCTTGCGCTTGTATCCAGCTTCGACCCTTCGCCGGCGACCTGGTCCGGGAGGTATTCCTGGAGCGATCCGTTTTCTTGCTTGAATACTGGTTTTTTCATCAGCACTAATGACGTAATCGTCAGGGCCCAGTGGTTCTCCTTCCCATATCCCCTGATACAAGTCCAGTATAGGTGCCGCCTTTTCGGCGAAGTTAGCAACTCTAGGAAAAATCCAACTGCGATGACACCAGGGCCTGATAGCATCCTCACTGAGCCATCGCCAAACCGTCATCCCGCTAATCGAACCGACAATACCGCGGGCAACTGCTTCACCGGCAATGTCGGCATGACTCAGACGAGAAAACGGCAATCCCCATTTCTTGGGAAGTTCACATGCCAGGGCCTTGACTTCCACAACTATCTCAGGGGGAAAAAACGCGGGGGCGCCCGCGCCCTGGCCGCTCATCAAGGCCAAGAAGTCGTTCATAGAAGAAGCGTTTCCGCCACCTTGAGACAATCTGCCGAGGGACGGAGAGCCTTTCTCCAATCTGTTTATTTTCAAGACCATCCGCTGCGAGGAGGACGATTTTGGACCGTATAACTTCAAAATACGGTGACGTATATTTTCGGGCACGATATTCCAGTGCCCGCTTTTCCTCGGTGCTGAGAACGATCGAATATGGGCTACATTGTGGCATAGATCACCTCCATTCTGTTGAAGGCAATATGCCACAACACCCCATGATGTGCAACAATAATACGTCATAATATTTATGTTAACGAGTACTAAGCCTCCCAGGAGGCCTATAATCTACTTATCCCATTTATTTAAAGGTACTTACGTAGGTCCGACCCCAGAAATAATTAGGGGGTATAGGCTTTGGAAGTGATTTCAAGGATTGATCTTTTTTAAAGGGTATTTTCGACGGATGTTTGACTGGTGGAGTTCGATCAATAGACGGAAGTGGTGATGCCTCCCGTTTTTTCAAGCTCGGAGGCTGGAGGCGTGGTTTCGTTTGCCCCAGCAACCAGTGCCCCGGGCCGGCTTTGGGGAAACGGATAAGAGCAAAGGAACCCTTCGCCCGAGAACCCAACAGATCGAAAATAATCTTGTCGTCTTCCCAGGAACGAACCCGGTATTCCCCTCGATCTAATATAGTGATCGTCCCCGGACCGAATTTACTTTCCTCCACCTTTCCCTCATAACCGGCCGCTTCCAGCTTGAAGTTACCAACTTGAATGGCCAGATGCTGCTCCTTCCATCTTATTGGCAGCCCCTTTAGTATTGCCCAGCCTTTGAATACACCGTCCTTCTCCAGCCGAAGGTAATACCGCGCTTTATTGGAACCGGAACGGTGTTCCTGGATAACAAATTGCATTTAACCATGCACCACAGGGTGGCACCCTAAATAATATAATTGATTAAAGGAACTAGAGAATGAGAACAATCACCGAATAAAGAGTGTATCGATTAAGAGCCAACCTCACAAGAAAAAACCTCCCAGCCCGGGAGGCTGGATACACGAGATTTAAATTTAAGAACAATTAAATCATGAACTTATTAATTGGGGTGTGGTTCTGATCCGTATGCTCTTGATTCGTATAAATTTCTATTGTCAAAAGGAAAGATTTGACCCCGATTCACCGATTCACCGATTCACCGGAGCCCTGAGCTTGTCGAATGGGCGAAGGAGGGTGACCCTGATTTGTATTGTCAAGATTTTCGACTATTAGCCGACCCGGATCGTGATTTGGATTTATGGCCTTTATTGCCAAATTTTCGCGGTCTTTGATTATACTGTGGTTTCGGGGAATTATAATCGAAGTCTTCCAGTTTTTCCCGCGCGATTTTATCGCCGATTATCTTCTCCAGTTTTTTAATCATATCTTCATCTTCAGGTGTAGTAAGCGTAAAGGCGTCACCGGTACGTTCGGCTCTTCCGGTCCGGCCGATCCGGTGAATATAATCATCCGTGGTGGCGGGAATATCAAAATTGATAACGTGAGAGATATTCTCTATATCAAGACCGCGGGCGGCAATATCGGTGGCAACCATTATGTGATAAGTCCCATCTTTAAAACCTTTAAGCGCGGACTGCCGCTGAGCCTGGGAACGATTACTGTGAATGCTGGTAACCGTATATTTTTTGCCGGCAATTTTTTTTGCCAGACTTTTCGCGCGATATTTAGTGCGTGTAAAAATCAGGACGGAATTTGTATCCGTATGCTCGAGGATTTTTAATAATAATTTAGATTTCAGATGCTGTGGTACCGGAAAGAGGGCGTGCGAGACGGTGTGGGCCGGCCGACTGAGCCCGATCGCGACTCTTCTGGGATTATGAAGTACCTGTTTCGCGAGTGTTTCTATCTCCCGTGGAAATGTGGCGGAAAATAGCATTGTCTGCCTCTTTTTCGGAAGGTAGGAAAGGATTCGCTTTATATCGGGCAGAAATCCCATGTCGAGCATGCGGTCGGCCTCATCAAGCACCAGCACATTTATTCTATTCAACTTCGCGTAACCCTGATTAATCAGGTCCAGTAACCTTCCCGGGCAAGCCACGATAATATCTACCCCGCGGCGCAACGCTTTTATCTGCAAGGGAGCGCTCACACCGCCATAAACAGTCGCGCTGCGGATACCTGTTCTGTACTGAAGCATATCTATATGCTGTTTGATCTGCTCCGCCAATTCACGGGTAGGCGTAACAATTAATACAGTCGCGTATTTATGCTGATCAACTAACAATTTATGCAAGATAGGCAATACAAACGCCGCTGTTTTGCCGGTGCCGGTCTGAGCTGTACCTATCAGGTCTTTTCCTGACATCGCTAATGTGATCACCTCTTTTTGAATCGGTGTCGGCACGGAATATCCGGCTTTTTTTATACCCGCCTCAAGACGGGAATCTAAATTAAACTGATTGAAATTCATAAAGTTCCTTTGTTTGATATTTATCCAGTGTGGATTAGGGTCAAATCTTTATTATTGACACTTCGTGGTCATTGAGATCGAACCCTTCCTATGGCGGGCAAGCCCTCTTGCAATGACAACAATCACTGGATATAGAGGGTATCGATTAAAAGCCGGGCATACAAGAAAAAACCTCCCTACCCGGGAGGTTGAATACACAAGATTTAAATTCAAGAATAATTAAATCATGAACTTATTGATTGGGGTATGGTCCTAATCCGTATGCCACTGATTCGTATTAATTCCTATTGTCAAAAGGAAAGATTTGACCCCGATTTACCCCCGATTTACTATTCGAAAACCTCAGATTCTCCTTGATTTTTTGGCCGGAATCAGACATATTGTTGCCATATATTGATAAATGGTGATAATTTGTCTGGAGGCAGAGATGAAAAAACAGCCCGAAGAGATTTTCCGCAAGCATGGCGGCCAGCTTCGAATGAGCGACGCCATCAAGCACGGTATCTCACGCTATATGCTCTATTCGCTCAGGGATAAGGGCGTCATCGAACAAGTAAGCAGAGGTATATACCGGCTGGTGGAACTCCCTCCTATCAGCAACCCGGATCTGGTTACGGTGAGCCTTCGCTTCCCAAGCGCCGTCATCTGTCTTGTCTCCGCACTGGCCTATCATGAGATCACAACCCAGATTCCACATGAGGTTTCCGTGGCGGTACCACGGGACTCACGAATGCCTTCACTCGACTATCCTCCCATCCGGGCCCACAGATTCTCGAATGCATCATACAAATCCGGCATCCTGGAACATCGGATTGATGGGGTGCCCGTCAAAATCTACACCCCTGAGAAAACTCTGACAGACTGCTTTAAATTTCGCAATAAGATCGGAATGGATGTGGTCCTGGAAGCACTGAAACTCTACAAAACGCGAAATAAGTTCAACCTCGGTGAACTGCTCAAATACGCCAGGATATGCCGGGTCGAAAAGGTGATGCTGCCATATCTGGAGGTAACTATATAAAGTCTCTCAAAAACATACCCGCCTCCGTCCGGCAACGGCTTCTCAACCGCGCCAGGAGCGATCAACGACCATTCAATGAGCTGCTTCAATACTATGCTATGGAGCGATTCCTCTACCGGCTATCCCAATCCTCTCATACCGACCGATTTATCCTCAAAGGCGCTTTGATGCTGAGAGTCTGGCGTTCGCCTGAAGTTCGTCCGACCATGGATATCGACATGTTGGGAAGAACCAGTACCGAGGAAGCTGACCTCGTCGCACAGATCCGGGACATTTTGGCCGTGGACGTGGAAGCGGACGGGCTTATTTTCGATCCCGATTCCATTCAGACCGAGCGGATCACCGAAGACACGGATTACGAAGGGACCAGGATTCGATTCCGGGGCACACTGGACACTGCGAGAATCAATATGCAGATTGACATCGGCTTCGGCGATATAGTGTATCCGGGACCTGAAGAATCGGATCTTCCGACCATACTGAATTTCCCGGCACCACGACTGCTTTGCTACAGCCGGGAGAGCTCTATCGCGGAAAAGCTTGAAATCATGGTTAAGCGGGGTGTGCTGAACAGCCGGATGAAGGACTTATACGATATCTGGTTGCTGTCCCGGCAGTTCGATTTTGTTGGGGATAGGCTGGCTGAGGCCATTCGCCTAACCTTTGAACACCGGGGCACGACAGTACCCGCGGAAATTGAGGCATCTACGGAACCTTTCATCGAAGCCAAACAGACCCAGTGGGCGACGTTTCGGAAAAGACTCCGGCAGGAACACGTCCCAGACTCATTCAGGGAAGTCGCGATTGCGATTGATGGGTTTCTCGCGCCGATTGTCGCGGCCATTTCCTCCAGCGAAGCGTACCCCAAAAACTGGACTGCGGCCGGTTCATGGATTTGAGCCGGTTGAACCGATTAATGAAAGGACAGAGAAGATTCAGGGTCACACCCCAAATACTAAGTTTGAAGCCGGGATATGATTTTCTCAACTCTTTTTGCCAGCTTCCTCTCTTGCTTAATCCGAGTCTGCATTACCTTGTGGACCTGACTGACCTGTTCCCCGCTTATGCCTCCCAGATTAGTTCCCATCTCCCTTGTGCTCATCTTCCTTAGATTTAGCCAATAGCATATCTCCGACAATACCAGCCTGGCCTCACGATGCTTAGAATATTTTTTAATTATCTCCTCCGACTTTAACCCATATTCTTCCGCTACCGCCTCTGCTATTTTCTTGATCGGCAGCGGCGTTCTAATCGTTTTTAAATGGGAAAAATCCCGGCTTGAAAATCCGATCTCACTGAGAAAATTCTCCTTCACCCAGACAATAAAACTATCCGATCCCAAGATCGCGTTTGCTCTGGCATCTTCTTTCGGATCATCAATTTTATATTTTAATCCCTGTAAAATGTACTCTCTATATCTCCGCCTTCCTTCTTTAGTATCCCCTCCTTTATACCCCAACACCATACTATAATTTATAAATTCATCCCGGGCTTTAAGCCGAATATATCCGGGCAAACTACTCCAACGATAATCCCTGAGGAGCTTGCTTTTTTCTTCTATCGGGAGCTTTCTATGCTTCTTTATCCGTACTGGATTAAGATGAATATACCGGCTTAACTCCTGTAAATATTCATCTGCCTCCACCAGGAGACCTTTGAAACGTCCCTGATAAAGATGCCCGACACGGTTGTGCCTAAGATTAAAATAGGTGCTGTATGTTGTGTTGAACCGCTGCATGTCGAAGATCCGGTCGGAGATCCGGCTTTAGACGGACTTTAGACGGGAAACGGCTGAGATTCGCGTCCGGCGTTTTTAATAAAAAATGGAAGTGGTTGCTCATTAAAATATAGCAATGCACTTCCACATTAAAGGCTTCCACGCTCTCTCCCAATGCTTTGAGAAAACGCAACCTGTCTTTATCATCTTTAAATATGGCCGATCGTGCCACTCCCCGACCAGTCACGTGATACCAGGCATTGGGATATTCAATTCTCAGGGGCCTAACCATGTTCCCACTATAACAAGTTCCTTTCTATCCGGCAAACTTAGTATTTAGGGTGTGACCCTGTTTTTTTCCTGTTTTTTACAAGTATAGGGTAACGGGGTTTACTGAAACCTTACTTCTCTAAATAAAACTTAACTGGAAAACAAAATAGCCTTGTTCTGGAAGAGAGAGAGGAGTACGGTGCTGAAGGTTTACAACTTAACGTAAAGCACCCGAAGAAAATGAATTCCGGGTGCACACTGGTAATGTCAGTGAAAAACTTTTTGCATTGGACCCACGTCGTTATCTCTAATGCTAAGACTTTTGTAGCAGGAACTTTTCATGGGCTTGATGGAAAACATCTCCAGCAATACCTGGACGAGTTTTGTTATCGATTTAATCGAAGGCGCCGTGAAGCTGAACTATTTGATCGATTGTTGCTTGCTTGTGCGACTGCGCCTCCTCTAACTTATGATGAGTTAACCCGATAGTCATATTTATAAATGGACGCGACATAAATATTCCGATCAGATTAACAGGTATAAGGAACTGGAAGGTACCGGGGCACTGTTAAAAGTATTCGATGATAAGAGTAAGCCGGGCACCGGGGTTGAGATATATAAACTTACACTTTAAGCCGGCTTGTCCGCAGAATTTGCGGATGATATTACCGTCTGGCTTAAGTAAAATAAGTCTAAGATATCCTGATGCAAAGGAAATGGTTTATCTGCGTATTAGCAATTGTCTTCATTGCAGTTGCTCTCCTCCATTTCTCCAGCGTGAGCGCTGAGCTTAACCTCTTTTGGGGGGACGATCCCTATTATATCATCCTGGCAAAATCTTTAGCCTCGCTGAACGGGTATCGTAGTTTCGAGCCGGGTTATCCTCCCCATACTCACTGGCCGCCGGTATTTCCTTTAATGTTGACACCCGTGGTTTGGCTGTTCGGTATCAATTATACCGCATTCCATATTTTAGTTGTAATTACGGAACTCACCGCGCTGGTATTCCTTTATCTTCTCTTTAAAGAACAGGAGGGAAAATTAATAGCGGTTCTGGCAGTAGTTCTTTTCTCCCTCAATCCATTTGTTAATCGTTATCTGGTTCGGATTATGTCGGAGTTTCCTTATCTGCTGCTGACCGCGATTGCTCTTTTATTAGCGGAGAAGACCGAGAAAAAGTATCAACCCCGCGTGCAGTATTTCTGGTTGCCGATAACTGTTGTTGCGGTCTATTTGACGCGGATGGCCGGATTGACCTTATTGGTGGCATTCCTTTTTTATCGACTTTATCTGAGGCAATTTAAAGCCCTGCTCTGGAACTGTTTGATTGTAATAACGCCTTATCTGTTCTGGATTTTTCGCGCACGCGCAGTAAAAATCAACCGCTGGTCGAGTTATCCAAGCTCAATCTGGTTAAAGTCCTATCTCGATCCCGCTTTAGGTCAGGTTGGTTTTTTAGATTTTTTGGATAGAATCAAGTCAAACCTCCAGAGTATTTCTCATGATATCTGTAATTACTTTCTCCCCTATACTCATGACCATTCCAGCTATGTTCTTTTATTGATCTGCGGTTTCATATTGACAGGCTTCATTTCGAGGTGGCTTAAAAAACAGAACCGACTGATGGAATTTTATGTCTTCTGCTATATATTATTGCTTTCCATCTGGCCGGTCTGTGAACCTCGCAAGCTGATGCCCATAGTGCCGTTTCTGTATATTTATTTATTTGTCGGTATTAAGCGGCTGGCCGTACTTTTCCTGCGCAGGGGGGGAGTTATATCGGCCCGCCGGCAAAATCTGTGGAGAATCCCTGTCATTTTAATAATAGGTATCTTCCTGATTGAGGGGCAGATACCTTCCACCTGGGCATTGGTCAAATTCAGATCGATGCCCAATTATTATCCTCGGCCCGGGAGTCAGGAATATGATGGGCTTGCAATCGACTGGTCGCATCACTTTCTGTCTTATTCCTGGGTAAAGCGGAATAATTTTCAGTGGAATGTATTACAGCGGGCGGATTATATTTTCTTGAGCCGTTTGATCGGCGAAATAACTCCTCCCGATACAGTTGTTTATGCTCGGAAGCCTTTTGTAACCGCTCTGATCAGCGGGAGGCATACAAATGTTTATCCTTATTCCAGGAATTTTGATAAGCAATCTGAAAATATCATCCGCGATCAGGTGGATTATATTCTGGTGGATGGATTTTTTCCGGAAACTTTCTCGTATCTCATCCCCTATATAGAGGCGAACCCGCAGAATTTTCAGGTCGTTGCCAGAAAGGGGAGAGCATCTCTGTTAAAAGTCCAGTGGATCGATTGATAACAAGCCGAGAGGGGCAGTTCGGGAGTTAAAATGATTGAACCGGAAGGGGATCATTAAAATTGCCGAAAAAATCAGGGTCACCCATTAAAGGCTTCCACACTCTCTCCCAATGCTTTGAGAAAACGCAACCTGTCTTTATCATCTTTAAATATGGCCGATCGTGCCACTCCCCTACCAGTCACGTGATACCAGGCATTGGGATATTCAATTCTCAGGGGCCTAACCATGTTCCCACTATAACAAGTTCCTTTCTATCCGGCAAACTTAGTATTTGGGGTGTGATCCTGTTTTTTCTGACCCTGTTTTTTCTATATCAGGACGGGACCAATTTTACTAATCCCTATTCTCCATTCCCTATTCCCCAATGAATTAAATCAAGGACTTAGGATTTAGGGTCTGACCCTGATTTTTCATGACCCTGATTTTTCATTCTATAAGATACTGATGATATATTGGATAAGTTTGATAATTCCAATGAAGCAAATGACAATAAACGCAAACATCAGCCACCCTGCCATCTGGCCTTCTCTTATACGTCTCTTCCTGTCAAGCCATCTACCAATATTTTCTTTCTTGCGCCGGCGGCGGGGCTGGGGCCGTGACCGGGGCTGGAATGTTTTAACTGATGATCGGCCCTTGGTCGGCTTAGGCCGTACCGGCTTTGGAGGGGATTTCGAGGATTGATCTTTTTTAAAGGGTATTTTCGACGCATGTTTGACTGGTGGAGCTTGATCAATAGACGGAAGTGGTGATGCCTCCCGTTTTTTCAAGCTTGGAGGCTGGGGGAGTGGTTTCGTCTGGCCCAATAGCCAATGCCCCGGGCCCGGTCTTGGGAAGCGGATAAGAGCAAAGGAACCCTTCGCCCGGGAACCTGACAGATCGAAAATAATCTTGTTGTCTTCCCAGGAACGAACCCGGTATTCCCCTCTATCTAATATAGTGATTGTCCCCGGACCGAATTTACTTTTCTCCACCTTTCCCTCAAAACCGGCCGCTTCCAGTTTGAAGTTACCAACTTGAATGGCCAGATGCTGCTCCTTCCATTTTATGGGCAGCCCCTTTGGTATTGCCCAGCCTTTGAATACACCGTCCTTCTCCAGCCGAAGGTAATACCGCACTTTATTGGAACCGGAACGATACTCCTGGATCACAAATTGCATTTATCTATCTTTTGATTGTACCGGATTTATGTGCCCGCGAATCGCGAAATGTAAAACCCGTCCTTCAATCCCCGGTGTTAGTTACTATCGAGTACCTCTTTGCGCTCCTGTTCATACTCCTCTTTCGTAATTAGCCCATCTTTATAAAGCTTATTAAGACGGCGAAGCTTTTCATCAAACGGCATCTCTTCTTTCCCGGATGTCTGGTTAATTTTCAGCCCTGTTTCTTCGACCGCATCTTTAACAATACCGCCAGCCATTCGTGCCCACGGTTCGACATCCTCCCGGGCCTTTTTAGGATCCAGAATCACTCCTGATCCAGCAAGGCCTCTAACTCCAATTCCTCTTATAACAGCGCCGGCAATTATCAGCACCATTCCGCCAACTGCCCGTATAGCTGACGAACTCATCTGAGCATCAAAGTTATGGGAAGAGCCCATGTTCAGGGCCCCTGTAACGAAGACCGAAAGAAAAAGCAAGAAACCAACACCCATCAATATCAGGCCGATATAATAGGCGGTCTTCCGTTCAGGGGAGATTTTTTTCTTATTCATCAATAACTCTCCTTTGGAGATCTAGGGTCGGACTTCAATACCTCAATCATCCGCTCCCGCTCTTCCCAGTTTTTATCCTTGCCCCTTTCCTTCTCCTAAATCTGGGATATAGATTCTGGAATTTTGAGGTGTAACCCTAATTCGTATAAGTTCCTATTGTCAAAAGTAAAGATTTGACCTGATTTACTCGTAATCTTATTCAACCGATGGGTTCGGCGCGGGGCCCGGTTCTAAAATAGTTCGCAAACGGCTAGCCGCCTCGGGGTCGACTGTCTGGAGTTCCCGGTACGCTCTCCAAGCGCTCTCAGGGTCGGCGATCTTTTGATACTCCAAAATCAGACAGTGATATGCTTCTGACCGGTGTGGTACCCCCAGTAAGATAGCTTTTCGGAAATTAGTAATCGCCTCATCAGATTTAGCCAGCTCCACGCAGGAGAGACCCAGATTGTAATAGTACCAGGGGGAATTTGGATTAAGCTCCATAGCCTTTCGGTCGGCTTGATACGCTTTCTCATACTCACCCAGGTGGTAGTAAACAACTGCCAGATTGTCGTAAGCCCAGTCCATATCCGGCTTACGGGCCACCGCCGCCTCGAGCGCGATCCGAGCATTTTCATACTCTTCCAGATAGATGCAACTTTGGCCCATACTGCCGTAACTCCAAGCGTCCTCCGGATCCAGTTCCAGGGCTTTTACATAGATAAGTTTCGATTCTTTATACCTTCCTAGATTGTATAGACACCAACCGAGGTTCCGGTATCCCGTGGGTGAGGCTGGCTCCGTCTTAATAGCCTCGCGGAACTGTTCTGCCGCCGCCTCAATCTTTCCCTGACGAATCAAACTATGGCCTTGAACGTTATAATCCCCGGAATCTTCCAACAGTATTTCTTCTCCACTTTCTTCTCCAGCCAACAAAAGATCGGCACCCAGAACCGGCAGAGGACAAAACACATAAATCACCGCGAAAAAAATTAAAGACCCTAAAATCAGCTTTTTCATTAACCTATCCTTCATTTATTTATTGTTCACAGTCGGTCTTCTTTCAAAGTGAGTTTAGCAATTTAAAGATTTAAAAAATCAGGGTCAAACCCCTCCTACGGCGGGCAAGCCCGACTATTGAGTAGATTTCATAAGAACAATCACCGGATAAAGATTGTATTGGTTAAGAGCCGGGTACACAATAAAAAACCTCCCTTCCGGGAGGTTGGATAGACAAGATTTAAACTGTTAAAGTCAAGGTTCCCTACTGTAAGGGAGTTTATGTGACGGGGCTCAGCTCCGACTTAAATTTTACTAATCCCTATTCTCCATTCCCTATTCCCCAATGAATTACATCATGAACTTAGTATTTGGGGTGCCTGCCCCTGCCTACCGGCAGGCAGGCGCCGGAGGAGGGTGGCCCTGTTTTTCCCTGATTTTTCACGGAGTCATTTTAGCCGGGCGGCCGACAGGCAGATCGTACCGGGAGCCGAAATAGCAACGGGTGAATCCGCGGATTGCCCACAGGCCAGATTCCTCCCGGAAGACCGCCGGGCGGACGGCGCCATCGCCGGCGTAATCGGCCGGAACCGGCAGATCGTCCGCCCGGCCGTAACTAACGGCGGTCAGCCCCCGGACCGTCCACTGCCCCAGTCGGGAGCTGTAGGAAGAAGGAGTGAAGATGGCGGCCTCCCAGGTCCCGTCGCCGTCATAATCGCCGGGCACGGCCGTCCCCATCCCGACCCCGAAATCGAAGCGGCTGACGTCCTTGATGAACCATTGATCTCTTCCCGGCTGATACAGGGTCCCGATCCAGCGCCGGAGGACGGCAATATCGTCCGTTCCGTCCCCGTTATAGTCTCCGGGGATCGGCACGTCGCCGACTGCTCCGAAATATGCTCTGGTTATCCCTCTAACCGACCAGAGGCCGATTCTGTCCTTAAAGACGGCGATCTCGGAACTCCCGTCTCCGTTGTAATCTCCCGGGACCGGCCGGTTGAGGGGATCCCCGAAATAACACCGGGTCACCCCTCGGATCGCCCAGAGGGCGGAACTGCCTCGATAGAGCCCGATCTCCGTGGTCCCGTCCCCGTTATAATCGGCGGGGACCGGCAGGTCTTCCGCCGATCCGAAGTAAACCCGGGTTATCCCCCGCACCGCCCACATCCCGGTTAATGCCCGGAAGATAGAGATATCCGCGGTCCCGTTCCCGTTATAGTCCCCCCGGAAGATGACCAGTTGTGACGGTTCCGGCTTGAAGTAACTTTCGACGTCACCGATCAGGTCGGAATAGAGGTCGAGTACCCTTACCGGGTTCCCGGGCGAGAAGTCGACCGCGTTTAAGTCGACGTATCTAAGGTTAGGCTGGCAGAACGAGCGCCAGGAATACCTTCCGGTGGTATGGTTGCGGAGGCTGGTGCTCAGGGTGCAGCTTTCCTCCCGGTTGAAAAGGGGTTTGGCCACATTCTGCATGATGCCAAGGGTCGAACCGACCGTCTCCTCGGCCGATTCAGGCTCGGGGAGCGTCTGGAGGTACCAGGAGGCCCGGACGAAGCGGGACTTGGATTCAACGCCGCCGGGCAGAGGGAGGTCGCCTCCGAACCCCTCATAATTGGTGAGGTTGGCCAACTGTTCTTCATAGTTAGGATTGTTGGTCAGCACCCCGTTACACTCCGGGGGGCGATATATCTTCAGTTCGCCGCCGACGTACTCCATTACGGCGGAATCCCCGGATGGATCGTGTAAAGCCAGATGCCCCCCCACCAGGCAATTTACCCTTATCGTGGGCGCGATCGCCACCGCCTCGGTGACGGTCCGGCAGTTGTCGAGGTAATAAAGCACCCAGTTGTCGTCGTTCAAGTACGGCCGGGAATCGGGGGGCGGATAGATCGCGTCGAGCATCATCAACATCCCCACACTCAGGCCGTGCTCATTCATCCCGTCCAGCTGGATATATTCGCCGAGCATATACAACCCTAAAGTAATGCTCCCGTATTGAGAGACCCAGCTTATCGACTGGTCCGTAGGGTATGTGGCTACCGCGGTCCGGGATAAGCCCCGGGGGTTAAGGAACATCCGGAGGGCATTCCCGATCGGCCAGTCGATATTCCGGCCCGATACTTTCTCGCTTCCATTGCTGACGAAAACATCCGAACAGGCCCTAGCTTCACCATAAGCGCCTAAAAGCATCACGGAAATGATGACGGGCGAAAGCAGCTTTATATTTCTCATTTTATCGGTCTCCTTTGAGATAATGTTTGTCCTAAATTGATTGTATGAGTTCTGCATAATAGGTCATACCGTGTCATTGAGGCTGTGTCGCAATTGATATTTTCGACGATTTTCTGTCATTGCGAGGCCCCCGAACAAAGTGAGGGGGACGAAGCAATCTCAACCCATTGGAATATAACATATTCTATTCGCAAATTAAGATCGCTTCGTCGCTGCGCTCCTCGCGATGACATTTTGATGGTTGCGACACAGTCTGAATGACAAATTCTTCTATTATGCAGAAGTCTAAAATTGATTGTACCAATTTGAAGGCTAAAGGACAATAAAAACAGGGTCACCTCGACTATTGACTAGAATTTACTCCATCACAACCATTCGTTGGAGTCCAAGGATGCGGCGGGATAAACCTGTTTTAAAGGTGACTTCTGGGGTTTTTAAAACCAATTTTACCCGCCGTAGCTCAACGAGCGAAGGAGGGCCCTATTCACTATTCACTATTCCCCATTTATAAAGAGTTTAATTTCTTGACCCCGGGAACACAAGAAAAAACCTCCCTTCCGGGAGGCTGGATAGACAAGATTTAAACTGTCAATAATCTAGGTTGTTTGCCATAAAAGAATTTTCCCACCGTTTTACTAATCCCTATTCTCCATTCCCTATTCCCCAATGAATTAAATCATGAACTTATTAATTAGGTGCCTGCCCGCCGAAGGAGGGCCTGCCCGCCGAAGGAGGGCCTGCCCGCCGAAGGAGGGCCTGCCCCTGCCTACCGGCAGGCAGGCGCCGGAGCCCTGAGCTTGTCGAATGGGCGAAGGAGGGTGATCTTGAATCTGTATGCCCCTGATTCGTATTAATTCTTATTGTCAAAAGGAAAGATTTGACCTCGCTTCACTCTATCGGAATGGTGCACTAATCTGGGGACAAGAACCTTAAACACCGGCCATTAAAATAGAAAGTTTAACGTTGGCATAACGGAGACCTCGATTATCATTGGGGTCTCCGTTTTTTTAGTGCTTTTCTATGGTAAGATCGAGCTATCTTTAAGAGGGGAGTTGCCTTAGGGCTATTTATTATCTAGTATATCCAAAGAAGGAGTATGGACCAGACCCAAAAAATGACACTAAATTTTCAAAAAACAATTCTCCTGATTGCCCTTTTACCCGGGCTTATGTTCGTTCTGCCTCCCACAACCCCGTGTCAGAACGCTTTCACACACTGGCTCCGACCGCTCGGGGTGCCTCAGCCGGTGCGCGCATCGGCAAATACTCTCTACAGCCCCAGGGAACGGGTTAAGGAACAGGATACCGATCTGGAGTTTGCCGTATTCAAAACTTCATTCTCCTTCCCGCTCAGCCAGAGCCGGGACCGCGAATGGATCGCCGTTTCACAACTTGGCCTTACAAGTATCCATACGCGGGCACTCCTCCCGGATACGGGAGATCCCGTCCCCTCTGAGCTCTGGGATATTAACGTCGGATTGGTTCACCGCCAACGGCTTTCCAACGGCTGGACACTGGGGGCTAACTTCATGATTTCATCGCCCTCCGACAGGCCGTTTAACGGCTGGTACGAGATGGCCATCATGCTGAACGGCTTTCTCCGCATCCCATCGCACAAACGGAACGCCTGGGTATTCTTCCTCAACTACTCCACCAACCGGGAGTTCCTCCCCCATACACCGATCCCGGGCGCTGGCTACCTGATAGCCCCCTCTCCCCGCTTTAACGCGCTGGTCGGGATACCGCTCATCTCCATCAGCGCCGAACCCGCGACGGGCCTGAAGTTAACCGGGTTGTATTTTCCCATCCACAGTGTCTACCTGGGAGCGAAATACAACTGTCTCGCCTTCCTGGACATCTTCACTTCATTCCGGTGGGTCAATGACAGGTATTTTCGGGCCGGCCGTGAAGATCGCAAAGATCGGCTCTTCTGGTATGAAAAGCGTCTCGAAGGCGGGGTAACCATCCGGCCGACAGACGGTCTCGAGCTGATTCTTTCCGGGGGGTACGCCTTCGACCGCTTTTTCTTCGAGGGGGAGAGCTACGACGACGACCGGCTCGACAACCGGGTTGATGTCGGTAATGGGCCATTTATCTCCGCCCGCGCCGCGATCGAGTTTTAAGCAATGCCTTTATTCCCACTCATATCATCCCAGATCGGGGTTGATCCGGAGAAAAATTGTTGTTTAAAGAGTATAGAAAATAAGAATAATCGCTGGATAAAGAGTTTAATTTCTTAATCCCAGAAACACAAGAACCCCCCCCTATCCAGGAGGTTGGATAGACAAGATTTAAACTGTTAAAGTCAAGGTTCCCTACTGTAAGGGAGTTTATGTGACGGGGCTCAGCTCCGACTTAAATTTTGCTAATCCCTATTCTCCATTCCCTATTCCCCAATGAATTAAATCATGAACTTAGTAATCGGGGTGCCTGCCCGCCGGAGCCCTGAGCTTGTCGAATGGGCGAAGGAGGGTGACCCTGATCCGTATGCCCCTGATTCGTATAAATTTCTACTGTCAAAAATAAAGATTTTACCCCAATTCACGAACGAAACTTCACCTAAGATTCCCAAATTGTCGCAAGTTTTGTCGTAAGTTTGTCGCAAGTTTTGTCGTGGTAATCAGATATTCTCCTTCAGCATATATATCTGATTATTAGTTGCCCCCTTGGTTAATAATAATCCTCTATCTACCATGCCTTTAAGATCGCGCTGGAGTGTGCGACGGTTTACATTTGAAACCAAGGTTTCATAATCCTGGATAGTCAATTTGCCGTGGTCTAAGAGAAAGCTTAATGCTCTGGCTTGACGTTCATTCAATTTGAACTTCTTTACCGACACATCGCACCGGATCGCCTTT
>Ga0307928_10000877_pt1 | contig 22576 bp, 26 predicted proteins | sample AceLakmetagen232_FD_201815 | JGI IMG/M metagenome (GOLD analysis project Ga0307928, IMG submission 201815) | Saline water microbial communities from Ace Lake, Antarctica - #232 | ecosystem: Environmental > Aquatic > Non-marine Saline and Alkaline > Saline | place: Antarctica: Ace Lake... | reverse complement strand
ATGAAGGCCTTGGGATTTTCTTCGGCGTATCGAACGGCCGATGCAATCATCTTATTTTCAAAGCCCTTCTTGCCTTCCTTGGCAAACACGTCCGCCATAGCATACAGGTCCAGCCTCTGGGGCTTACCAAACATGGCGTCCAACGTCTCGTCGCCCAACTTATCAAGCTGCTTCTTTAGGCTTCCGCCAATACTCCTGGGATCTGTCAGTGATTTCTCTACGGCCGTAGACAGCCATGTGTCTCTTGCCTGGTTAAACGTCTCCGCGCCAAGGACCTTCCTTGCAAGGACGGCTCTCTCCGGGGCCTTTCTGGCAAAGATGTAGTCTGCCAGGCGGGCAGGATTATCTGACTCGGCTATCTTGGCCATGCGCTGAACGAACGGCGTGTTATAGAGCTTTGAGTTCGTCCGCCAATAGGTTCGTGCTGCCGTCAACGACTCTGCCACCTTTGGCGATTGTTTTTGAGCGGCCGTGAACATGGAGTCGTTGATAGATTCTTCAAGTTGACCAACTAACCGTGACACTCTTGGCGACTTTGAGCCCAGGTCCGTCTGGATTCTGCGGCCTTCTTCGAGCAAGAACGATCGCAGGTCGTCTGCTTGTGAGAAGGATATCATGTCGGCCTTCTTCGCCATCTTGTTCGCCATGCTGACCACCGCATCGGACGAACCCAAACCCCCTCCAATGGCCGCCTCTTTCTTGATCGCCTCAGCAATCGCTTTCGTCTTGCCGGTGGGCACAATATCCCATGATTGCTTGGTCACTGTCCGCATTATCGGTTGGCCCGACTCGTCCAGCACCTTACTGGGCACCCGTGTCCTTATGGTGATTGGGCGCCCTTGCTTCTTGAGGACCTCGTCCACCAGCGCATATTTCTCTCGACCCGCGGCTCGCCATGCGTCCCGGGTCGCATTCAGAGAATCTGCAACCGTGTCTCCGATCTGCGAATCAGGAATCGCCTTCAGCCCCGTAGTGAGATTCTTAGCGAAGGCCCTGCGAACGTTTTTCTCGTTTCTGCCAATGGCGTCCAAGAACATCTGCGCCACTTGATCTCGGCCCATGACGCCGCCCGCTTCGTCCCAGAAGTCGTTCGCCGTCTCCTTCACCAGGTGCCTGTATGCCGCCGGGTTCACAACTCGCTTGATCTGGTATAGGTCGCCTCCGCCCCCATAGCTGCGTTCTGCGACCGACTCCATTGTGTCAACCAGCGAGTTCTTGCTGGCCTGAGCCCCGCTAATGAACGCTTCTCCTTCCCGAGCCAGCCGACGAGCGTGAGGAGGGAGTTGCGCCCCATTGACTCGCGTCGCCGCCGCTTTCAGTTTTGCCGAGAGCCTGCCAATGCCCGGTATCATATCCGCCCGTGCTATGCCCCCTCGAATCAACCGGCCGCCCACAGCGCCCACGGCCCCGCCGATCAACTCTCCAGCCCCTTCTTCCAGCCCCGCCCTCGCCATGCGCCCAAACGTGCCTTGGTTGACGTTGCCTGTTAGCACTTCTTCATAACCCTTGCCCGACGCACCGCCCAGCGCGCCGCCCAGCACACCGCCCCCTAACATGCCAAGTGGCCCCAGTGGCGATCCCAGTGCTGCCCCCGCCGTCCCCCCAACAGCTCCACCGGCCATCTGCGGAACATCCTGCACATGAGATATCTGGTGCGGAAGGGCATAGGTGCCAAACACGTCTTGTGGGCCATAGATATCAATGCTCTTGGTCCGGGGGGGGTGTGTCATTTTGTTCAGCGCTGATAGTTCTTCTCTGGTGAAGTCTTGAGCGGCGTCGGCCTTCCGTTTCCAGGCCGAGAATCCGCCAGGCTCCGCTGCTGGGGGGGCGGCCGGAGTCTTCGTGTCAAGCTGTGCTTTCCACTGTTCGTAGCTCATTTCCAATACCCCAAGGACACGCCTTGCTCGTATGCTGCTTTTGTGCCCAGGGCCTCCAGCTCGCTGGCGGTTGGCTTGCCAGAACCCATACTCGGTGCCGTCAGCCCGGACTCACTGAGCACCTGTTGGCGACGCCCCAGCAACTCCAGGGTGTTCTTCATGCTCTGCCGCCATTTGGCGAGCCATCTCGTCGGCGGATCTTTCGTGTCCGGGATCTGCGACATGATTCGCTTGGCCTCGGGCTCTGACATTTGCGCGCCGGTGATGGCCTTAATCATGGCATTCTTGAACGTCGTCGTCGCCGCCCGGAACTCCTCTTTTTTTGCCGGGGCCATCTCGAAGGCTCCCATCACCCCAGTCACCGGGCCTCGGATGGGACCAGGGTAGGCCGATAAGCCGGAACCACTAGAGACCTCAGTGAACAGATTCCTCATGTTGTTCAGTGCGTCGATACTCGCGGCGCCCTCGGCGAGCTTTGCCCGTTCGGTTGGCGATGCCGGGTTGATGTTCAGCGTCGTAGACGCGGACGACAATTTGGCCAGTTCGTCCCATCGGCTTTGCAAGGCAGCGTGTGCTTTAGTCCCCCCATGCCCGCTTTTCTCCATCGATTCCATAGTCTTCTCAAGCTGCCCCATCTTGCGGGCCAACAGCCTGTTCGTGCTGGCCTCGGCCTTGGCCTTGTAGGGCGTGAACCCTTTCGGCGGAGCCTCTCCGGGTCGGACCCATTTGATATTGCCATCCTCGTCCGACCACGGTTGCGGCTGGTACTGCGGCCCCTTGACCGCTTCGGCCCCCTTGGTGATCCGGTCGTATTCCGGCGTGCCGGGGGCGGCCCCCTGCCGAAGCGCGTGCTGGTGAAGCTGCTGGGAAACCGGGACCGACGTCGGCTGCCCCGCCGCCTGGCCGCGCATGCCGTAGTAGTCGCCCTGCTGCTGCATCAGGTTCATCCGCGCCTGATCCATCTGGCCCGGCGGCAGCATATTCTGCATCTGCTGGCCGGCCATCTGCATCCCCAACTGTTGGAACTGGGGCGTGCGGAACTGAGGCATTGGGCCTTGCGTTCGCATCACCGGCGCCGACAGTTCCGGAGGAGCCAGCATCCTCTCGCCCGGCATATTCATCGGCCCCTGCATTCCGCCACCCATAGTAAACGGCTGCTGCTCCTGGGCCTGTTGGCCGCCCTGGAGCCATTGCTGGAGGGCCTGCTGGTCCTGCTCGACGGCCTTCTGCTGGAAATAGTTGCCGATGAGGTTGCCCCCAAAGTTTCCGATCGCCGCGCCCAGCGTGGGCCTGTTTTGGCTTCCTGGAAGAAATGTCGCTGGCATATTACGTCCCTTTCCGCCGCCAAGGGCAAAAGCGGTTCGTCGTCTTTTGGTAGGCCCGATAGGCCGGGTATTGCTCCAGCATGGCTTCTTCAACCTCGATGCGCTGCAGGAAGAACGCCACGGCCAGCCACATGAAGGCCAGGCGCACATCGATCAGGCAGGTGCCGGCCATGGTCAGCAAGCTCCCGAGGTACGCCGGGTGCCTCACGTAACGGTAGGGTCCGCCGTCGGTTACGACCTCTCTGGGCAACTGCAATCGCATCGACCAGTTGAACCCCAGGCTGAGCATCGACCACGCCCGCAGCGTCAGGCCCAAGAGTATCAGGATGGCTCCGCCGTAGATCATAGCATCCCCAACAACGCCGTTATCGGATTGCCCGCGATGGCCGTGAAAGCCCCGAGCGCTCCCAATCCGCTGGTCAGCATCTCATTGCCCATCCCGCCCGCCTGCTGCACGGGGGTCGTCGCGTTGCCCATGAGTGAGTTGCCGACGTTGCGCCAGGGGTTGTTCCAGTCTTGACCCTCGGCCCACTGCGATTGCTGGGCGCCGAGGCCTTGGTTCGTGATGTCGCGCTGCATCCCTCCGGCCTGGCCCATCTCACCCGCCAGGAGTCCGCCGGCCTGGAGTTGCTGGCCCTGGTTCTGGAGCGACGCCTGTCCGATCTGAGAGTTCAGACCCAGGCCGTAGTTGCCCAATTCCCGCGCCAGGCCCTTCATGGCCCCCCCGCTATCGGCGGCACCTATTCCGGCGAAGTTCTCCATGACGTTCGGAGTGATCACGTCCTGGGCATACCGCTGGCCATAATTCTGCATGGCGTCCAGCGGGGCCTGGCCACCGGCGATATTGCCCAGCGCCGCCATCCCTTGGGGGCCATACTGCCCGGCCCCGGCAAACTGCTGCTGCTGGAGCGGTGAAGCGCCGGCGACTCGCTGGCCGGTGTAGGGGTCGACGCCGCCCTGAATGCCCTGAAACGCCTGCCGGAGACCCTGCCCCGCAAAGACATTTTGGTCGTACGTGAGAGTCGATTGATTCTTTACTTTGGGGGACGACATGCAGCCCATTATTTCACCTCCATGATATAGGTGGTCTCGAAGGGTTTGGCTCCGAGTCGTTCGTAGAGTTTGCAGACGCTGTCGTGCTGTTTCGATGCCAGGTGCGAGGCGTTCAGGAGCAGGTGGTCGCAGCTCCGCTCGGCCGCCAATCGCAGGCCACTCTTAATCAATCGCACCGCACCCATGCCGCGGTACTTTGGGGCGACGTACAGGTAGTGCTCGTTAGCGAGCCTCTGGGGCCCCGTGGGGCTCGGGAAGGACTCGACGCCCATGAACCCCACTATCAGCTTGTCTCGCACCAGGCCCAGCACAACGGCGTCAGGATCGGCCACCATGCGGGCCACGTCGCGCAGGACGTAATCCGGGTCGATCTCGACGCCCAGACCGTCCCCGTTCGTCTCCCGCTGCCAGTAGGTCAGCAGCGGCCGGACGCTCTCGGCGCTGGCCAGTGTGATCACCGGCTCGGTCAGCCTGTTATTCTGGTTCGTTTTGTCCATGTCCCCGCGCTCACTTGCTCTTGAACCTCGATACCGCTATCGGTCTGCCCCATGCGGAACGTGCCGACGGCAAATGCCCCGCTGGCCGGATCGGGCGCCGCGAAGTAGCGCCATTGCACGTTGTTCGTGTCGACGAGCAGGTTGACCGTCGCGGAGATATCCGACGACAGCACCCGCTCCAGTTCCGTGACAAACACCCGAAAGAAGACCGCCAGCGATTTCGGGTCGCCGCTCTCGATCGCGGACAGATCGAACGGCAGTTTCACTTTCTCCGGCAGGCTGTCGATGGACATTAGTGGTCCCCCCACTGGGCGTCCTTCGTCCAGACGCCGGAGATCTTCTGCTGGAGTTGGAGGTTGCCGTCGCTGTCCTGGACGAACCGCCAGTTGGTCGACCCGGTCGTCGTCGCATCGATCGTGATCTCGCTCTCGGCTCCACCGGCGTCCAGGGCCCCGGCCGGTGCCGTCTTCAGGAGAACCGCATGGACGTCCGGCAAATCGCCAACGAACGCGAGCCGGAAGAAGTTGCCCACCTCACCGTCGCCGTTCAGCGTGACCCAGTGCTTAGCTCCGCTCCCGTCGGCGGCCAGCGTGGTACTCTTGAACTCGGAAGTCGACAGATCCTTGTAGAGCTTGACCGTGCAGCTCTTGGTGGCGTGGGTCGTCACGAATACCTTGACCTGGCCGAGCTTGAGCTTGCGACCTTGGGGGGCATAGGGGTTGAACGGGACGCTCCAGACCTCGCTCTCGATGGTGGTACCGTCGTCGGTGGTCCCGTAGTTCAGCAGGAACAGCTTGCCCGTGTGGCCGCCCCCGTAGAGCGGGGGCCCGTACGTCGGATGCCGGATGACGTCGAGATCGGAGAAGTCGATCTCCGTATCCTCGTCTTCGCCCACCAGATCATCGAAGTGTGTGCCCAGCGTGGCGACGTGACCGGACCCGGCGCCCAGGCAGTGCATCGATATCTTCTGGATGGCGAAGTTGCCCTCGTCCATGTTATATTCAAGCAGGCGGTCGCAGGCAGAGGAACCGTCATTGGGATACGTAAGGTAGAGGATTGGCTTGTCCTTCCTTACGACCGCCTGCATGTACCACGCATAGTAGTTGCTCATTCTCGCGACCTGGCCGCGAATCGGCATGTCGGCCGGCGTGATCTGGTATCCATCCCACCAGGACAGATGATCGTGACCGACCTGCAAAGCCCGGCGGTTGTACGTCGGGGCCGGGGACGGACCCAGCGAGCCCTGGCCGTCCCAGACCACCTCCCAGGCGAACGGGGCGTCGGTGTTGCGGGTGTACTGGATCTTCGCGATCCGGCCCTCGTGGCAGAAGATCGTCGGCTCGTTATTGATGTAGCAGCCGGAGATAGGGACGTCCTCGATATCACCGCGAACGTAGTTGGTCGACTTAACCGACGTCTGGTTGATGTCGGTGTACCAGGCCGTCCGCCGCGATGTGGTTCCACCAACGGTTGCGACGATGAAGATCAGACGGCTCTTGTCGCGGAAGATCATTTGAGCGGCCGTGACGGCGACGTCGGTCTCGCTGTCTTCTTCGGTGTCCAGGGCCGCGAACGTGCCCGCCAGTTCGTCGTAGACGTAGATGTTGTCGATCCCATTGCACAGGTAGCACTTGTCGCGCCAGTCACAGAACCAGAAGAAGTTCCGGTCCGTCCCGGTGAACAGGTCCGAGCCGGAGATGTCGGTCAGCGTCTCCTTGAACGGGTCGTAGGTGTAGCAGCGCTTGTTGTCACACACGAGGACGGTCGGATGGCCGTGCTGCATCGTGTGGTGGATGCCCATGATCGGGTTGCCTTCGCCGGTGTCGGCCAGTTCGGTATAGCCGGCCCGCTTGGTCAGTATGCCCCGCTCGACGCGAGCGTCGTAGAGGGTCGGGAAGGCGTCCGACGGCGACAGCCACGGCTCCTTGGCCGTGCTATAGCCGCTGGCGAAGTCGGCGACGAGTTGGGTGTCGTAGCTTGGCATCCTAGAACCCCAGAGACGTGTGCAAACGATAGGTCACGATGACGCGCATGGTCGTGTTGGCACCCGCGTTTCCGGTGTAGTCGGTGCCGGTGTTAATCAGTACGACGTTCTTATTGACGTTGGAGGCCTTCGTGAAGGGCACAATGGACGCCACGTTGACCTGCTCGATCGTATCGGCGGCGGCCGTAATGAAGGCGGTGGTATCCCACGTAATGATCTGGGCGCCGCTGCCGCCGTCATACTCGATCGCCAGGTCGTCCGGATTGGATGGTTCGGTCAGGGCATTCGTGCCGTAGTTGAGGGTCAGGACGGCCGAGATCACCTCGATAAGGGTGTCCGCTCCCTGCGCGGCAACCAGTTCGATCGGGGTGCCGACCAGGGCCTTGATGTTGACGTTGGTCAGATCCGTCGCTTCCGTGTAGACCGGGTACATAATGGCGTTGGCCGCAATACTCTGGCCGGTGAACAGCAGCCGGTTTTCGTCGGCCGCCCCATTCCGCAAGCCGATATTCGAGTAGAAGGTCGCTGGCCGACCAACGCCCCCGGTCTGATCGAAGTCGGAATTGGAATTGTTCGTGACGTTGTTATTCGTGCAGCGAGTCGAACCGGGTTTGTCATACACGCCCCCCGTCTGCGTCCAGTAGGCTCCCCCGAAATTGCCGCTACAGCCATTGAAAGACGCATGGGAATCAGCCCCGGATGTCGTGCAGCGGACGGTGATATCCCACGTCGCCGTGTGCCCATTGTTCTGGAACCAGCAACCGTTCAGCGTGACGTTGCCCGGAAAGCCATTGACGGGCGTAGGGTCCATCACGATCAAGGCATCGTACTCGCCCGCGACCGACGGCTCGATGGCCTCGTAGTCACAGGAGTTGAACGTCGTATTGCGAATGCCCTGAGACTTATAGGCCGGAATGTCGCACTCCTGCCACACGCAGGAGGTGAACGTCACGGTGCTGCCGGTAATCGCCTGCACGCACGCATCCGTATCCGTCGCAGAATCCCCGTGATGGAACCAGCAGTGATCGAACCGGGTGGTGAATATATAGGTCGCCTCAGTGACGTCGCCGCCGTAGAAGTGGCGATGGGTCCCGTTAGGCGTACCTAAGTACCCCCACCGGACACGCTGAAAGACGGTGTTGGCCGTCGTGCCGTAAAAACACGTGTGCAAGCTCGCATAGAACTCGCAGTCCCTGATCGTCACATCATCGACATACTCTGTCAGGTCGGTGCTCTTGAATCCGTACGCGAGAGCGTTGGACGATGAAAACGACAACCCTCGCATGGTGACAATATTCACGGCCGCGAAGGTGAAAATCGTGTCCGTATTCGCGGCCGTTGCGTTCAATCGGCATCCATAAGGTCCGTCGCCGCGGTAGTTGATCGCACCCTTAAAGGTCAACGGCGTCGCGATCTGATAGACTCCGACGGGGAAATACACCGTGCCCCCTTGCGGGCAGGCCGTAATGGCTGCCTCGATCGCCGTCGAATCGTCCAGTCCGTCATCGACAACGGCCCCGTAGGCGACCACGTTGTAGACTTTCGGCATGTTGACGTCGGTCACGTCGTCGTCCATATCTGCAAAATTGGACAGCAGCGACTCCAGGTAGGCGAAGTTCGTGCGGGTATCGTCGTCCCGCAAGTCGTAACGTTGGCTGTCGGCTGGCTTGTCGGCGTCCCAGTCGGCCCCGGCGACGGTCGTCAGGATCAGTACGAGTAGCAGTGCGCGTTTCATGGCTTACCTCACGTAGAGAATGACGTCAAGTGTCGCGGCCGAGCCAGGCGCTCCGGACGGCGTGATCGTCAGGGTCAGGGTGCCGTTGCAGAGGAAGGCGTCGAAGTCGCTGGAATCGGAGGTTGCCCTGTAAACAGTGGACCCGTTGTCGGCAATGGCGGCCTGCGAGTACATGGCTCCGGCATTGGCAGTGGCGATGGCCACGGTGTATGTGATGCCGTTCGTGGTGTCGTTTGTGACCACCTCGATCTGCTCGACCGTGCCGTTGATGTTGGCCAGCGTCGCCGTGGTGGCCGCCGTCGCCCCCGTCGCAAACGTCTGCTGCGTGATTTGGTAGGTAGCGACAGGGGAACCGGCGCTGCGGTTTCGGTAATCGGTGACGGTCACGCCCAACGTCAGGGCCGCCGCCAGGAAGGCGATCAATATCCATTGCAGCCGTTTCATGGTCTTAGCCTCTCAAATGGCCGGCCGCATCGGGCCGTGCGATAGTTGTTTGAAGTACTTCATGCGAATCGCTTTCAGTTCGTAATCCAGCGAGCCCATGGACCGCCCGGCGCTGGGTCCGTGCATCAATTCGGCGACGCGCTCGCTCTCGGCATCCTTGCTACTCAAAAACGCAATGGCGGCGCCCACGGAGAGGGCCCGGCCCCACGCCTCGTCCAGTGGCGTACTGGCATCGCCCGACAGACTCGGCGGTCGTTCCATGGACGCCATGCTCTGGATCAGGTAGGTGTCGCACGCCTTGGGCCGGATGAAGACCTTGCCGTCCGTGCGGTGCAGCAGGATATGTTCCGGCTGGCCCCGCAGTCGCCAGTTGCCGTCGGTGTAGGTGTCGGTGACGCCGGCGGCGCTCAGTTCGGTGGTGCCGGGGATGAACGTGCCGGAGGTATTGATGGCCGTGACGAACCCCATCACGATCGTGCCGGAGGTATGGGCCGGCAGGTCCTTGACCGCGCGGGCGGCGCTGGCGTAGCCGGTGGCGTTGTCGTCTGCTTCCTGGACGGTGATCGTGCCGTCGGCGTCGACAATCAGTTGCCACGCCCCGTACTTGCTCTGCGGGACGGTGTCGCCGTCCAGGGCCGTCTCCGCGCTGGCCTTATCGTCGGCGTAGCTGCCGATAATGAAGCTGAAGGCCCCGTTCAGGACGTGGGCGGCGTTGGCCGTTCCGATGGCCAGGGCCGGAGCGATGATGTACTGCTCCTCCGGTGGGTACATCCCCCAGAATGTGTCCGGGTCGAAGACCGGGTTCATCTCCAGTCCGTTGGCGTAGATCGGGCCTTTCAACTCGATCACATCGACCAGGGCATTGCCGTCGTTGTCGTCGTTGTACTCGCCGCCGTCCGTGACCCTGGCCGTCTTCTTCCAGGTCGTATCGAAACGATCCAGACAGGCCGCCTGCGGGAACTGGTAGCGGTAGTAGTCGTTGATGAATACGTTGGCCGCCGCGTCCGACAGTTCGCCGGTGGTGGAGCGGCCCGTCAGCGCCCGCAATGTCGTGCGTATATCCAATAGTGTCCAGGCCATGCTCCAGCCTTTCCAGGTAAGGGCGAGCCGTGTCCGAGGTAGGAGGCACGACCCGCCCGAATACTTTGTTGGGGGTCGCTACTCTTCCGTCCAGACCGCAATGTTCATCACGGCGATCCATGTATCGGGCGCCGTGCAAACGATGTAGCACTCACATCCGTCACTATCAGTTTCGTTCTTGATGTAATTGCCTGCGGTGTCGCCATTGATGGTGCCTGCCCCTTCTGGATCGATCGTCAAATCGTTGCCAGCAGTTACATCGCCATCAATCAGACGGAACCACGCGCCCACCGCAGCAGCGTCCGCTTCGGGGAGCGTGATCGTGCAAGCCCCACCCGTCATCGTATAGATGATCGTCTGTCCACTCTGGGCCGCCGTTAAGGTGTCAGTGGTCCCTGTGACAACCTCTGTCGTTGCCTGGATGTTGTCAATCTCAGCGCCGCCGCCCTTGAGCGTCCCCGTCACAGCAAGGGTCAAGTCGCCCGCTGCAGTCAGAGTCATATCGTCGGCGGCATCGATAGTGATGTCACCCTGGGTTCCCCCATCGGCGTTCAACTGAATCCCGCCCAGAGTCGTCTTCAGCACGATCGCATTGCCTGCCACCGTACCCGTCGCATCGACCTTGAACTGATCGGCCGCTGCACCGTCGAGGGTGATGAGGAAGTCGTTGGTCGTAACCGACATGCCCACCGAAGCGGCCAGGATCTCCAGGTTGTCGTCCGTCGTCTCGTCGTACATGATCGAAGCGTCGGAATTGGTCCCAAAGACCAGACTCATCTGATCGCTGAACGTCATGGTGTCGGCGTCGTAGTCGGTGCTGATGGTCCCGGCGGTCTCGAAGGCATACGAGATATCGAAGCCGGTCGTGGTATCGCCGATCAACATGCCTTCATCGGCCGTTGAAGCGTCGATCAGGAAGTTGGTGCCGTTGAATTGCATATACACGTCACCAGCCGTCGAGCCCAGTTGCAGTTGGGAATCGTCGTCCAGGTGGACCTGAGCACCAACCGCTTCCAGGGCCTCGTCTGATTCATCCCACATCACCAGGTCGGCCGTGGTGTCGGCATTGAACACGACGTCCACGCCCTCGGCATCGTCGCCGAAGTACCAGGTGTCCGCCGACTGATCCCACGTCACCACCTGCGAGGCCGTGGCCCCATAGAAGAACGTGTCGATACCGTGATCGTCCGCACCGACAAGGAGCTGGCCGTTGTTGGTATCGCCCGAACCGTCGAACGTCACCTGGGCGGCAGCATCGCCGGTCGATTGCAGAACGAAATCGGTCACGGTCGTTCCGTCGCCGATCTGGACAGCGTCGTTGCCGGTCAGTGCCGAGAAAATCAGGTTGTCCGTGGTGGTCTCGTCGTAGTACACCGAGAACTCTTTCGAGTCACCGAACTCGATGATGTCATCGTCGTTGATAACCAGATCGAAGCCGTCGAAAGTGCAAACCAGAGCCGCATCGTCCGTATCGAACGTGATCTCGTTGGTGTTGGTCGCACCGTGGATCACGAAATCGAAATGGGTCGTCTCGCCCATACGGAACATATCGTTGGCCGCCGCCGCTTCCATGTTCAGATCGGTGGCGTCATACTTGAAGGTAAAGTCGGCGGCTGCATCGTGGGCGCCACCGATACCGAGAACGGCGTTGTCCTCGAACAGCAGTTGGTTCCTACTCGTGTCCCAGGACACGTCGTAGGTATCGTCCCAGAGATAATCAGCCGTAGCACACGTACCTCCGGCCGACGTCACGATACCGGCACTGGAGACGGTAAAGTTCCCGTCTTCATCGTAGATCAGATTGCCGGTCGAGGCCCCGTCGATGCTGATTGCATCGCCCGTGCCTGCATGGGTGATAGTAAACGTGTCGTTGTTGTTCGACGTTTCGCCGCCGACCAGGGCCAGGACGGAGTTGTTGACTGACGCCGTGGTGGTCAGTGTGAGCGAATCGCCGTCAACGGTAATAGCACTCCCCAGATTGTAGGCTCCGTCGAGGGATGTGCCACTACCCGCATCAACCAGCGTCCAGGTCGAACCATCCGTACAGAGATAGAGCGCGTTGGAGGTGTCGTTGTAGTACACCTTGCCCTCGGCGGCCGTCGGGGCGGTCGTGACCGGCGTGAAAATCTGCCAACTGTCATCGAACTCGTCAGCCCAGTCCTGGAGCAGGGCCCGCAACTGTTGCGGGTTACTCACGCGGCTGTAGGTCGCCTTCTTGTTGGTCGCCTGCGCCGTCACGGCCATCACGAACATCGCCGCCAGGGCCAGGGCCACCAGTACCGAAGCGCGGACGAATCCGCCCCGGCTTTTGGACTTGGTCTTGGCCTCGGGCTCGGCCTCGGGCGGCGGGGCCTTCATTCCCGCAACGTCCTCTTTCAAGCGGCCGAGCTGGCCCGCCATGCGCTGGAGCCGGGCCTCGACTGTGTTGGCGAACTTGACGATCTGGGCCGTCGAGTTAAGGGTCGCCGTATTGTACTTACGCATTGTTCTTTGGTCCTTTCTGGGCCGGTGCAGGCCCTGTGGTCTGCATGCGCTTCATGTCGTCCAGGGTCAGGCGCGGCTCGGAGATCGCACGACGCCGGAAATAAATCACGCTGCGTACGAATCCGTCCGCCCCTTCCGTCGCTTTCGAGTCCTGGACAACGAGTGAATTGATGTGTTGGTGAACGCTCCACGGCACCGTGTATTCCATGCCGTGGACGAAATGCCATCGCGGCAGCTTTTGTACGTGTTTCTCGTCGCTCTTGACGAAGCCGTGCCCGCCGTCGTAGCTGAACTTCAGTTCCGTGTCCCCGTCTTGATGGGAGAACTGGATCTTCACTGGCGGCTCGGTCTCTTTCGTACAGCCCCGCGCGCCTTCGGTCTGTTTGTGGAGGCGGCCGTACAGCGTGTAGTAGTAGTCCGTCGCCTCCCCGGACGCCTTTTGGGAGTCCTGGTAGCGTTGCTTCTCGAACCGATTCAAGGCTTCCTCCAGCTTGGCCCGGGGAATCCCCGGGTCGGCCGCGAAACCGAGATCGGACAGGCGCTGGATCAGTTCAGCGTCACTTACTCCAGAGAATAGTGCGTTCGTCGCGTCAGGCATCATCGTCTCCTATGATTCATGGGTGTTCGTTAGATGGACTCGCTGGAACCGGCCTCAGCCGCATCGCCAGCATTGGTGTAGTGATCGCCCTTGATAGCGACGAGGTAGTTCACGTCACCGTCGGTCTGCGTGGTGGCACCGATCTCGATGCCTTGGGCACCGTGATTGGCGACCTTCTCCTCGCGACAGGTGAAGACGTTGGCCCCGCCATCGGTGACGTCCTCGCCAACGTTGACGTCCCAACTGGACGGCGCACTGGCGGCCGTTGCCGTGGCGGTCTTCAACTCGAAGACGCGGCCGTTGCGGGTAGGTGGACGGACGATGGAACCGGCCGCACTGGCTGTCCGGGCGCTGTAGCCACTGGAGTAGTCCGTGGTGGCCGCCCATTCGGTGGGTACGCGGAACTGGTCGTCACCGCCGTCCGGGGCAGGGACCAGCACACCTTGATTGACCTCATCGAGCTTCTTGATGCCCGTTGCGGCGGTGGTCAGTTCGGTGAGAACGCCGGTCGTACCCGTGCAGAGCACGCCGTACTGAGCCGTGTCCTCGTCCTCCATCTCCTTGAACCACTCAATGACGTCCGGGCTGGTCGCATCGATGTCGGTGATGCACCGGACGTATTCGGGCACGAAGCCCAGGGCGAGCTTGACGGCGCTGCCGTCGGCGACCCATCTCTTGGTAACTTGCATGGAAAACCTCGCTTTCTGGATCAGTCCACATTCTGGACCGTGATTATCCGTTGGTGCATTTCAGCACGACAATGTAAAGGTCTTGCAGGATGCGGAAGGCCTGCCACATCTTCCAGCCCACAGTCGCACGCTGGTCGATCGGGTCGGCCGTACCGCCGGAGCCGAAGCCCTTGATGATCCCCTGCACGTTGCCCCCGCCGAGATCGATCATACCGGCGGCGTCCTTGCCGATGATCGGGCAGGAGTAGACACTGCTGGAGACGTAGCCTTGCGTGGTGGTCAGCCAGCGGACCTTGTCCGTCGAGCCCACCTCGGCCGGATCGACACCCGACTGGGCCGCGTAGTTCTTCACCGCCAGCCACTCATCGACGTCTTTCAAGTCGTCTTCCAAGTCGGTGTCGGCGAAGGCCATAAAGGCCGCTGCGACCGGGCCGGTGCCCTGTCCGGTTCCGGCTCCGATCATGGGCGTGATGTACTCGGCGTCGTTGCCGCGGAGCGTCTGTACCACGCCGTCGATATCGGTCTGGTTCAGGAGCGTCACCGTCCCTGATCCGTTACTGCACGTGACCGCCGTCGCCGAGGCGCACATGTAATCGCGAGCGAGCTGGTCGACGGTGTTGTTGATCTGATCGTTCTGGTTGTCCAGGGCGATCGTGATCTCCGGGTCCTCGACGGTCAGATCGAGTACGTCGGTCACGGTGATGTAGTCGCCGTACTGGCTGATCTTGGCCGTGATGTCGACCTTGCTGAGCTTACTGCCCGAGGGCGTGATACCTTCGGTCAGCGGGGTGGTCGCCGCCGCGAGGCGGGCGTAGCGCCGCATCTTCAGCGTATTGCCGCTTTTCTTGGCGATACTGAACTTCTTGAGGTACTTGGTGTGGATGTACTTCGGCTGCGGCGGCTGGAGCAACGTCTTTTCGTACGTCACTGCAACGGCAGGTTCGATGTCAGCCGTGGAGGTAATCACATTGGTCGCCATGATTCAGTGTCCTTTCTGCTCTATCCGGCCCGCGCCCTCATCTCGTCGGCGTGTGCTCTTACCTGCTCCGGCGTCCAGTGTTGGCGGATCTGGGCCTCGTCCAGGGTGCCGGCCTGCGCCAGTTCACTCGCATTGACGGCCCGAGTATTGATCTGGGCCACCTGCGTATTGACCTGTTGCGTATTGGCCTGATGGGTCGCCTGGGTCGCCTGCTGCTGTTGCTGCTGGTAGCCGGGCGAGCCGGTGACGAGGTCGTAAACGATCTTCTGGTACGCGGGCAGTTGGGCGGCATACGCCAACTGTTGCGCTTGGTCGGGGTGAGCGTTCATGTAAGTTTGGAGTGCCTGCCCGCACTGGAACTGCCCGGTGACGGCGTTCTGCATTCCCACCACCTGGCCCAGGTCGGGCGTTTGCGTTTGGTTCATCATCTGGGCGACCTTCGCCTCCAGAGCCTGAACCACTTGCGTTGTGTGCTGTTGTGACATCTGGACGACCCCGTCCGTGTAACGGGCCAGGCCGTCCTCAGTGAGCAGTTCATCGACCGTCATGCCCAGCTTAGACAGGTTGCTTTGTTGGGGCGGCTGTTGACCCGGCCCCTGCTGGGGCCAGCCCTGCTGCTGGCTGAGGATGTACTGCTCGTACTGCTGGGTCTTCAGTTCCGCCTGCTTCATGCGCTCGTTGACGTCGTTGAAGCGATCGTACGGAACGGGGCCCGGTGCCGGGGCCTGGGGCTCCGCCGGGGCGAGCGGCGGATTGGTGCTGTCGCCTGGTGCCGCCGGTGCCGTCGGCGTTGCCGTCTGCGGCGCCGGGGTCCCAGGGGCGGGCTGGGTGATATCGCCTGTGGGGGCCCCCTCCGTGACGCCGTCCTCGAAGCGTAGTCGAACTGCAAGAGCCGACCACATCGGCCCGAACAGAATCCGAGCCTCATCATGGCGTTCGGTGTGGAGACGCTTTTGCGTAGCATTCATCTCGTTCGTGTCCTTTCCGCGCTGTATCGCCGCGCTGGGCGCAATAAAAAAACCTCGCGCCGCACATCGTTTGACATGCGTTCGCGAGGTCGGTTAGTTCCGGTGGTCTCGGGCGGGGATGTCCCGCCGCTCTTATTCAGTTGTCGGTGCTACTGTTTCTTCGCTCCGGTGACGTCGGCCACCACGATGTTGACTTTCGGCGTCTTATGGTTGCGGCTCAGGTTGAACTGCACGTTGCCGTCAGAGTCCGGCAGGAGCTTTTTGACCTCTGTGCCGATCTCGGTCAGCTTCGCTCTGACATCGTCCGATACGATCATCTCAGAACCACCTGCCTTTCAAGTACCGCTTGACCCACGGCAACTTGTTCGCAATCGCCGTCCATGCTTCCCATGCGTCTCGCTGGGACTTGCGTATCACTGCCTCGTCGCCTTCGTAGCGAAGGGCGGGACGCTGGCCCGCCGGCCCTGCGGCCGCCACCAGTTGTTCCTCGTAGCTGCGCCGGGCTGCGGCCGTCGCCTGCTCTTTCGTGAACCTCGCTTCAGCTTTGGCCTTCGCCTTCAGAGTTATGTACTCGTCGCAGAGGCGTGCATTGGCGGCGTCTTGAAGCGTCCATCCCAACACGTCAGTTCTCCTTGCTCAGTTCCAGAACAACGGCAGTCCCATACGCTGGGCGTTCTCAGCCACTTGCGGCACGACCGTGCCGTAGTTCTCCGAATCTTCCGTCTCGTTCGGCATATCGGCCGGCATGGCATAGACCATCTTCACCAGCCCCCGCCGGTTATCGACGTAGAACAGGATCGTCGACAGTTGCGCGACGATCGGCTTGCGGTCCAGGCACACCATGCGCACGCCGTAGACGCGCTTGGCGGTCAGTGTCACCTCATGGGCCGCCGCCTCGTCGTGCGCCGCCGCCGGGCCCATGTAGTTCCTGTTGATGCGTACCTCGATATAGTACGGGGTCCGCTTGGCCTGCTTGCCGTCGACCACGGCCTGAAGGTTCTTGAACATGTCCTCGGTCAGCCACTTTCGCCAGTCGCCGTGATTCATTCGGGCACCTCGCAGAGGAGTCGGCCGTCGTTAGACGCGGTGCGTTTCTCGGTCAGGGGCTTCATCTTCGCGCTGCCGCACGTACGGGGCGCCGCCCCACAGACGCACCCATGGAGGTCCCTTACGGCATACGCGAAAAACCACGGCTGTAGACAATAGCGTCGTTTCATGGCGTCACCGTCCAGTCATTGTTGATCCGTGATTGGCCGTCGCCGCAGATCGAGCACGTTCGATACGCCGTTTTCGGGTGATAGTAGACGTATTCAAACAAGTCGTTCCCCCCGGGCCGACCATCGCGCCAGCGATGCCCGAACACTTCGCAGATCGCGCCGCTCTCGGCCAGTCGCCGGATCGCGTTGGGGTCGGCGGCCACGATCTCATAGGCCCTGTCGGCCATCGTACACGGCGCCGCCGAATTACCCGACGCGACGTCGTTCGGCTCCGCCCAGGGGGTCAACCAGCCGTCGTACTCCAAGGTGATGCAGTCGTTGGCGTCTTCATTCCACGTTATGATCGCGTCGCAGGCATTGGAGTCGTATACCTTGTAGGTTGGGACGGCGTCGGCAGCGCTTATTTCCCAATTGCCGCCCCACGCGATCGCCTCGTCCATAAGGTGGTTGTACGCCACTCCGACTGCGATGCAAAGGACGACGACGACCGACACAAAGATGATAATCCGCGAGGTCGTTGGTTTCATGGCGTCACCCAATAGACATATATCAGCGCCGCGCCAAAATACCCAACGGCGAAGCCCACGATTCGCAACACCCATTTCATGTCTTCTGTCATGGCGTCACCTCGTTCGGCTTCATCACCTCGATGTGATCCAAGATCCGGTAGCGGAACCACGCGACCAGCTTGCCATGCCGCATCAAGGCCATGCCATGTGCTTCCCAGCACGGCGTGACGTTATAGAACTCCGAGACAATATCGCCTGTCGTATACACGTGCAGGTTCATTCGGCCACCTCGTTCGGCTCGCCCACCAGCATCTGCCGCAGCTTCGCCACCTCGCGCTTCGACATCTCCAGGCCGATGCGCAACTCGCTGACGGTGAACAGCACTCGCGCCCGCTCCGTGTCACCGAACGCCTTCTTCCAATTCGCCGGCGGCATCGACAGGTACTTGTACTCCGGGGCGTTCGGATCGTAGGCCAACGCCCTGTCGACGGCTGCATGGTAAGCCTCGTCCTGAACCGCCGCCTGCTTCCAATGTACGTCCAAGAAGTCAGGGCCCCCTACCATGATTGCTACACTGAGGACGATGGTCGCGCAGCCTGCCAGTAGTGCCAGAGTTTCTTTCATTCTGAGTTCTCCTTTACGTTTCGTTGTCGGAGTTTTTCCTTTTCCAGATCGACGGCCATGCCGACCAGTTGAAGGATGGGTTTGTTCTTGAGTTCATCGATCTTAGCGGCCGTCTCGACCCGATTCTGGGCCGCGTCGGTGATATCCTCCCGCGCCTGCATCTGCCGGGCCAGCGATTGCGACTTCTCCGATTCGATCGTCGCCTGCTCACGCTGCATAGACAACTGCTGCATCGCATCGGCCAGCTTCGCCTGCTGCTCCTGCTGTTGGCGATTCTGCTGCTCCAGGGCCATTACCTGCTTCATTAGCGGGCCCTTCATCGCCACCGGGGCATACTCCAACAGCATGGCCCACGTCACCGGAGCCGGGTCGTTCATCTCGGCGCCCATCTGCTTGAGCATCAGCAGTTCCTGGTACATCAGCCCGCGCTGCGTGTCCGTCAGCACGTTCTCGACGCACTGGCAGTCGTATTGGCCGCCCTCTTGCAGGAACAGGCCCTGCGCCGGCTCGGTGCCCAGCACCTGCCGCCACTTCTCGGCCGGCCACTGCTGGATCAGACGCCGGCACTTGATCCCGATCACGCTCTGCGCCAGCGAGAGGTTGTCCATGAAGTCAAACACGCCCACCAGGCCCTGCCCCTGGCGCAACTTCGCCAGCACGCCCGAGACGCGAGATTCCTGGCTCGAAGCGATTCCGAACGCCTCGGGGTTCAGATTCGCCATCTCCGACATGAAGTTCGGCAGCATTTTCCACGTCTCGAGTATCCCCGGCGGGATATCCACGCTCGGGCGGTCCCGGAACTTGCCCGCGGAGATCGCGCCGTCATTGAACACCCGCGGGAACGGCCCCCCGGCGAACGCCTGCTTCGGGTCCACCAGTGCGTTCACCTCGACGTCCATACCGCCCCACGCCTGGAATTGCAGAATCGACAGGATGTAGTTCATCATCTTGTCGCTCATGCGCTGCGAATCCTTCAGGATGCTCGACAGCGAGCCCAGCCGGCTCTTTACGTCGGCATATTCCGGATCGAAGAACGCAATCACCGGCGTAAACGAAAAATCGCCAATCCCCCACGGATCCACCTCGTGGAATAGCTCAATGCCGTTCAGGTAGCCGGTCACGTCGACCGTCTCCTTCTGAAGCGTGATCGTGTCCAGGGTCGGCATCAGGAACCGTAATTGGGCCAATTCCTCCTCGGTGCCCTTGAATTCGACCTTATTGCCCTGATCATCCCGCCAGAACATCTGCTGACCGCCCATCGTGACGATCAAATACCGCTTCGAAACCGTCACTCGCCGCTGCCACTGGTCGTAGAACAGCAAATGATCGCCGTACGCCTTCTCGCGCGACATCTCGGGGAACTTCGAGTCGTCGGCCTTGGTCGTCCTGAAGATCCGATCGACCGCGGCTTCCCGACCCTCAGACAGCCGCTTGGCGCCCTGAGTCGTCAGTTTGTGCCGCGTAATCCCGTACGAACAGTCGGAAAGGTCCCGCTGATTGAACCCGGGGTCCAGAACGAACTGGTTGTACGGATATCGACGCAGTTTCGTACTGAAATTCCGGTCGTTGTAGGCGTCCACCAGGTTGATTCGAGTCTTCAGAGCACCCTCAAAGGCGTCGGAGATCACGTGATAACCCCGATGCCGAGACATCGCATAGGTAATGCCCGAGGTCAACTGCGACGCCGTCTCCACGTCCGAGCCCTCAACCGGGTCGAAGCGGAAGCCCAAGCGGTTGCGACGCTGCAAATTCGCAATCAATTTGACGTTCTTCCGGATCAAGGGGAACGTCAGGGGGTCCACGCCCAACTGCCGGAACTTCTCGAGGTCCTTCGACGTGAACGCATTGACCAAATACGCCTTGTGATCGGCCTTGCACGCCAAATGGAGCGGGCCCCAGGCCTCCCAGGCCCGGTTATAGGCGTCGTCATAGTCCTGTTTGCGGTCTGTTTCGCTCTCAGCCATGTTCTATGGCCTCCGTAGCTCGCCCTCTCGCGTACAGTTCAAGCGGCGACGTGCCGCCGACTCGCGCCATTTGTTCTGGGTCAAAGTCCGTCGGGGCCTTGGCCACGATCTTCCAGTCCTTGACCTCCCGCTGGCCAAACAACTCACGGACAATCGACCGAACCAGGTCAACTTTCCGCTGGTACACGAACATCTGCCCGCCAACATGCAGCGCCCACCCGTTAGCCGCTGGCTGAACGCTGAATTCAGTCACCTTACTCATGCCACCGCCTCCTTTTCGTACAAATGACCGTAGCCGTACTGAGTCATCATCTCCTGAACGTCCGTCGCACTGATCGTCTCGCCTCCGACCTTCTTCACCGCCTCAGACAGCACCCGGAACGCGTCCGCACCGTCCGACGCCCAATCGTGTAGCGGAACGTCCAGGAAAACCGTCTTCTCCTCCGTCGATAACGACTGGTTCGTCTTCCGGCGGTAATGCTCCATGGCCTCAACGCCGCGAGAACACTCCGTCTCGTCAAAATAGCAGTACGGAATCAGCTTGCGAACCCGCTCAATCCCGTCCGTAACGCTCTTTTCACGGTCGATGGAGGTCACGGACAGCCCCATGTCGCGGGCCGTCTTACGCAACTCATCGCCCGTCAGGAAAATCGTCTTACTCCCGTCGTGGGGCCAGAAATGCTGACCGTACACCAGACCCATTCGCTCCTTAACAGACGCCAAATACCGGATATAATGCTCCAAACCGCCCGTCGCAGACTCGTAATAGTGAATCAGACGGGTCTCGTGCGGACCCACCTGCTGGAACCACCATATCGCCGTCGAATCGCCCCCCTTCGGGTTCTTCGTCGCCCCCAAATCCCATACCGTGTGAGTCACAGCCGACCGATCCGGACCAAAAGCACCAATCTGACCCGCGCGACGCGCCGAACTCATCTGCTCGTCGTAATACGCGCCCTGCAAGTCGATCTCGTCGTCCAAATTCAAAACGTACATCCGATACCGACGACGCTCCAGCTCCGTACCCGTCTTCATCGCTAAATGGTTCGCCAGGAAGTCCGGCTTCAAGTTCATCCGGTTCGCAAACGTGTCCGCCTCCCACATTACCTTGTCGGAGCCCTTGCAAATAGCGCATGTACACTGACCCTCAACCCGAGGACCAGGAGGCATCTCATATCGCCACCAATGCTTGTCAGAACCGTCAATCCGCGTCCCACGACGCTTGTAACTGTTCCAAATCCAGTTCCGACCCCCCGCATTCGCGATCAACATCCCCTGGTTCAATGCGTGCTCACCCGTGTGACTCCGTACGTGATCGTAAAACGCCATCGCGTCAGGTGCCGCCGGCTCCTTCGCCAACTCCTCGTCCAATTGCTCCCAATATCGCTCGTCCAACTCCAACTTCCGACGCATTCGACCGCCGTTCAACATCGTGAACACCCCCCCGTCTTCAAATTCCTCCGCCTGCTCTATCAAAAAACCCCCCAAATTGATGTTCTGCACCACACCAGCAATCGTGTCCGCGTGACTGAACAAAATCACCGAGCCGTTCGGTAATGTCGCCGTCTTCGCCCCAACCTTCACCTTCTGACCCGTATATAACTCGAAATCCGCCAACGTCGAGTTCTTCAAATTCGTGTAACTCTCACGGCATACCAATAGCAAATTGTCCCGGTACATCTGGGCCAAAAGGAAGATCTTCAAAATCCCCATACTCGTCTTCCCAGTCCCCCATGACGCCTTCATGCACGGATTCCGGGCCGACGAATACATGAACTCCCGCTGATAGGGACGCATTACACCACTAAAACCCATCAGGACACCCCCTTACTAGGGATTCTGGGGGAGGTATGTCCTGAATTAGGACGCGGGGTGCGTGGTCTGGGTCCCCCTATAACGTAACGATCGTCTCTCCCATGGGGGTTGACGGGGGGTCGGCCGCCTGGCTGGGCCGAACGGATCGCGAGGCAAGGGCCACCGAGCGGCCCCAGAATCCGCCATCGACCCACTACCTGTTGTGTATCAGTGTCACTCACTCTGAAACCCCATCAAAACCGCGTCTAAGCCACACCGAATATACATTCTGTGCGGGTAATCACTCATCGCATCACGATGCCGATACGGTCACCGCGCTGTAGGTTGTCTTGCTCGTAGTAACCCAGGTGCTTGGCAAGCTCTCGATTGGCTGCTGTCAGGCCCGCGACGTCGTGGTTATCGATGGCCATCTGTCTCGCTTGCATGAACGTAGCCGTTATATTCTCTATCGTAACCCCACTCACGGCCTGCATAACAGCTTGCCTAGCTTGGATAGCTTGGGTAATCTTAGGGTTGTTAAGGTTGTCGTGTCCTTGCACTTCAAGTGAGCCTTGCTTTCCCTTGTACCCTGCTGTTCGACAGGCGCGCGTGGCGTTTCCGTTGGCTATCCCGAGGTATGCTTGGACAAAGGCTTGCTGCAGGAGCGTGAGCTTTGGCGGTGCTTTGGTGGTGGTTGTGCCTTTGTCCTGCTTCCGTGTCATCGATAGAGCACTCCAGTTGCATCTAAGGAGTGC
>Ga0307928_10000876_pt1 | contig 22586 bp, 29 predicted proteins | sample AceLakmetagen232_FD_201815 | JGI IMG/M metagenome (GOLD analysis project Ga0307928, IMG submission 201815) | Saline water microbial communities from Ace Lake, Antarctica - #232 | ecosystem: Environmental > Aquatic > Non-marine Saline and Alkaline > Saline | place: Antarctica: Ace Lake... | reverse complement strand
TGAAAAAGGTTTAGCTTATTTTGTTGAAAAATTTAATATGCTTTTCTACATTAATCTTTTTACTTCTTTGACTGTTAAGTTTTTTGATTTAGCATAGTCCGAAAGAGCTTTTTTGTCATCTACGCCGATACAATAACCTTTTCCTAGACGAAATTTCCAGTAGTTGATGATATTGATTTGATTTGATTGTTTGTTAGACATTTTTAGTTCCTTAAAAAAGTAGTAGAGTAAGTGCTTGTATTTAAAGTATAATAACTATTTGAAGAAATTCAAATTAATTATAAAAAATTATAAAGGAAAAGTTATGAAGATTAAAGTTAACAAAAGGGGCGAGGTAAGATTAGCTGATGTTCCTTTTAGTGGTACGTTTAAATTGATAGATAGCGACGCTTGTTATATGAGGAATGATACTACACATCTTGCTGATGGAGTGGTAAATTTTGATAAGGCGAATACTAATATTTGTACTGACTTGTCTACAGGAGTACTTATGATATTTGATTTAACTTTGGCGGTTGAAGTAATTGATATTAAGGCAGAGGTATTATTGTGAAAGCAGTGCACATAGTTGTGATTTTGAATTGAATAAAGTTGTTGAAGCAAAATTAAAAGAAGTTGAGAGGGAATTTTTTAAGGAGAATGAAAAATGATGGGTGAAATTTATGAAAATTTAATTCGATTAGATATAATAAGTGAGAAACTTGAAAATTTACATGAAAGCAAATCTTGGCAGGATATAGCATTAGCACTGTATGGAATTATTGATGATATAGATACTGCAGATGATATGTGCAAAGAAAACTCAGAAGCTTTTAGAAATATAGTTATGAAGCTACAGGTTAAGAAGAATCAATATATGCATTCTCTAGATGGATATAAGGTTGTGAGAGTAGATGAAAATGAGGAGATGGAAGATGCTGTTGAAACTTTAATACGAAATGAGCTTCAGATATATCCTGATATTTCTAAGGATGAATTGTTTCAAAATGTACTAGATGGAGTAAAGGATGATATCAAGGATGAAGTTAAGCAACTTTTGTCTCAAGTTTATAATGATGTGATAAGTCATTACTTTGAATCTAAACTTAAAGAAAATCTTACAGACCATGCGCAAAGAGAATTAAAGTTAGCAGGTTTGTTTGATGATGATAGTGATTACAATGGAATGCTTGGTGAGGCAGTGCTTAAACTTATTGAATTGTTTGCAAAACAGGGTCATAGTGGGATGAGCGCTGCTATGACAAGAGAGTTGTTTAATAAGTTAGCAACTTATAAACCCCTTACTGAAATAACAGATGATGTAAATGAATGGGGTGATGTTACTGAATATGATCCATCAAGTGGTAAACCTTTGTGGCAGAGTAGAAGAAATCCTAGTTTGTTTAGTAATGATAAAGGCAAAACCTATTGGGATATAGATGAAGAGCATTATATGAATACGGATGAAGACGGCAAAAGATGGTTTGGCGGTTTATCAAAAGATGAATGGGATAATAGACCCATGCATACTTCAAAGCATAAAGAAGTTTCTGAAAGGAAAGTAATAGGTCCTGGAGTTGTAATTAAAAAAGGCGATACAATTGAAGTTAAGGATCTTGCTGATACTAAAACAGTTGTTCCTGCTTCTAAAGTTACTGAAGTTGGGACGATAATAGGTGATGAAGATACAGAATTTCAGGAAGTTAAAACTGAAAAGGGTGGTGATAAATGGTATGAAACAGAAGCATACACTCTTGTCAGATTAGAGTAAATAGAAGAAAGAATAATATGGTAGGAACACATATAGGAACAAAAGAAATATTACTAAAGCAAAGAAGTATTTTTTGGGGCGTAGCTTAATTGGAAGAGCACCGGCTTTGCAAGCCGGAGATTAGAGGTTCGAGACCTCTCGTCTCTATTGCGGGGTAGACTGGAGGTGGTTCCAGCATGGTCTCATAAGCCATTCTACGCAGGTTCGAATCCTGTCCCCGCTATTATTATTTATAGAGGAATGTGGGATGTTAGATTGGATTGCAGGAGCAATTGAAATAAGCGGTAACTGGCTTATAGGGAATAAGAAACGTACTGGTTTTGTGCTTAATTTTGTTTGTCAGATATTATGGATAGTTGTAGCAATTAGGGCAAAAGTATATGGTTTGTTATTAGTAGTAGTTCCAGGAATAATAGTGAACATAAGAAATTTTATTAAATGGAGACAAGAAGAAAGGAATGCAGTAAAATGAAGAACTCAGGAAAAGTATGGATTTCAATAGTGTTAGTAGCAATGGTAATTTGGATGGGGTTGGTAACTAATCAGACGGCTAAGAATGCGGTGATTGAAAACAAAACAACCGAAATTATTACTTCTCTCCAGACGGCTAAGAATGCGGTGATTGAAAACAAAATAACCGAAATTATTTCTTCTCAGACGGCTAAGAATGTAGCAATTGAAAATAGAATAACCAAAATTACTTCTTCTCAGACGGCTAAGAATGTGGTGATTGAAAACAAAATAACTGAAATTACTTCTTCTCTTGTTGAAGAAGTTAAGCTTAAGTCCGCTTTACCTTTACTTATTCAACGGGTTAAAAGTTCTGTGGTTAAAATTGATGTAAACACTCCTGGTATTCGTTATTCTGGTTCAGGAGTTATGATATCAAAAGGAGGTCTTATTCTTACTGCTGGGCATATGATAATAGATAGTAAATATATGGATGTTAATGATATTACTATAACATTTATTGATGGAACTACTGCAACAGTTTCTGCTGTGTATAAAGAGGATGATAAAGTGGTTGATCTTGGTCTGATGCAGATAAGTATGCCTAATGATATAACTTTTAATGTAGCATGTTTTGGAGATGCAGTGCTTGGAGAAGATATTTTTGCAATAGGCGAACCTTTTGAGTTTTTTCAGACAGTAAGTCATGGAATAGTGTCGGCTTTAAATGTAAAAGACAGTTTTTTTGGTTCAGTTAAATTACTTCAAACAGATTGTCCATTGAACCCAGGAAATTCTGGAGGGCCATTGTTTAATATGGAAGGGCAAGTTATAGCAATTTGTGTATGCGGAATACACAATTCTGATGGTATGGGATTTTGTGTGCCAACGAATGTTTGTAAACTAGTAATAAAGAAGTATTTTATTGAAGAAGAATTATCTAGACTTTAAGATAGTAAAGGAGTAAGCGATGTTTACAAAGTTGGATATAGTAGTGATTGGGTGGTTGACATTAAAACTTATTGTGGACACATTTTGTTTTATTTACATAGTTTTACGAATTGCGCGTTTAAAATAATAAAAGGAAGGAGTAAAATGAAAAAAGAAAATAGTTTGTTAACTTGGTTGAAGATTTGCATAGTATCGGTTTTGTTTATTATGTTATTTTCAATGTTATTTTGTTCTGGTTGTCATTCAGGAAATATAGTATCTAATGGGCATAATCTACTTCCAGCTCCAACTCCACAGCAACAGTTATGGAATGCTGCTAAAAAGAGTAATTGGCTTGTAACTGTTTCAATTTTGGGGATGGCAGCAGGATTTTTTGCTTTTTTGAATGGGAGTAAATTAGGTATTCCATGCATCGGAGCATCAGGCATTAGTTTATTTATGGCATTAGCAGTAGCAAGATTTGCTGTGTGGATGGCAGTGTTTGGATTAATAGGTTCTGTTTGTGCAACACTTGTAAGTGTGCTTGTTAAGAAAAAAGCTTTGTCAGAGATAATTCAAGGCTTCCAGTATGTTAAAAACGAGTTGATTCCAAAGAAGAAGAGAAGCGAAGCGAATCAGATAATGGCAGAGGCCCAGAAGAACAAATCTACCAAGAAAGTTGTTCAAAATGTAAAAACTAGTCTTAAATTGAAAGGAAGCATATAATGGATCTTATTAAAAGCTTTATTATGAACAGAGGCGTATTACAAGATTCTCCTCATAGTACTATTATGCAACCATTTATTTACGTGGAGACAGATGAATATAATGATAGATATACAGTTATAGGAGATAGTGGATTAGGGAGGTGTATGAATCCTCATTGGGCATCTGACTTAAAATGAAATATCAGAATAATCAACTGTGGTGCGAATGTCGGTTAGTTTCTCTTTGGAATGCATATCGATTTTTTAGAAAAAATCCTCCTATAATAGGAACAAAGGAGTATAAGTCTATTTGTGAGAATAGTTATTGTATGTCTGGAAGTTGTATAAATATTGAAAGGGAAAGAAAAAGACTTGGAATAACTTTTGTTTCTGGTAAATGTAATTTAAGTTGGATTCGTAAGAATTTGCCAGTACAAATTGCTTTGTTTACAAAGCATAGAGGACTTCATTCTGTTTTGGTAGTTAAGACTAAAAGAAATAAACTACTTCTTGCTAATTATGCTTATGGTAGGTTGTATTGGTTATCTTGGAAAAGAACATATTTATCGATGCTTTTTAAACTTCATAATTGTATTTATTCTTATAAGTTTAAGAAACTTTGAGAAAAACAGTATATTATAGAGTTAGTTAAAATGAGATTTTTAGTTTTATGCGTTTTGTTAATGGCGGTTAGTTTTTATTCATTATATAATACTATTCGTCGTTTACAGTATGCAGAACAATTAGGTTTGGATAAGAAAATTCTTGAAGGATTGTTGGTTTTGAAAGTAATCCTTATAGAGATTTTTATGATATTAGTAGCAGTGTACTTAGGAGATTGATATAATGGAAGAACTATTAAATAAACTTCTAATAGTTGAAAAGTACTTTACAGGTACAAAGTATCAGGATATAGTAAGTTCTGCCAAAAGCGCTTATGCTGCTAAAGATTTTGATGGTTGTAAGGCGGAGTTAAGCAAGTTTCCTACACAAAAACAATTGTTGGAAGTACTTCTTAAGAAACTTAAAGGTAAAAGTGTTAGTAAGTCTTTGAAGAAGATTGAAAAAGGATGCAGTGAAAATAGTTATACTGCCTTAAAAGCACTTACTTCTCTTCTTACCCATACAATTATTGAAGTGGAGCAAGGTAATAAGGAATATAGCTATTTAATTCCGTTGCTTCTGGACAAGATAAATGAGGTAAACTATAATGTCAAGTAATATTAGTGAATTTTCTAGGTTATTGGATGAATTGACTATGGCAAGTTTATCGAAAAGTATTGTTAAAAGTATTGATAAGTTTTTTTATAAAATGGCCCTTCCATCTATTGATATGGCTGCAGTTAGTGATAAGGTGGGAAGCTTGTCAGATAGTGCAAAAGATGCCTTGATACAGGGTATGAAAGAAGAGGATGTTGCAAAAGTTTTAAGTATTTTAGGATTGCATTCACGCAAGGAAGAGGTAATATAATTTATCACAAAATTAATTGAATTGTACAGGGGAGAATTTATATATATACAAAGGTATCTTAGGAAACCTCTGATAACCAAGTTCTATGCTTTGGTTAATATAATGGTTTTAAAGGAGTAAAGATTTTTTATAATGACTAAAGCTGAAAAAATTCAAGTCAAGAATATCTGGGCAGAACTAGAAAATATTGTTACTGTCATGGATCCTTCTTTTAATGTACAAGAGTATATTAAAACACTCAAATCTAGTGGAAAAGATTTAGAAACTATTCAAGGTTTAATAACTTTTATCCGCATTGCATCAAAGTACTTGATGTTTGAAATTGAAGCACTCCAACGTGAAGGATATACTTTGTTGGAGTTAGTAGAAGAGTTGCGGAATCATTAGTAGATAATAGAATACTTTTAATAAATTATTGTTGTATTGGAAAGGATATGTACTATGGGTGATACGTTGAATAAAGTAGATGAGGCAATTAAGGTTGTATATCAGGCTCCAAATGCAGAGTCAGGCTTAAATAACATTAAAATGGAGGTTTATGATGAACTTAGTTCAAAGAAGTTAGGTACTTCTCCTGATATTACTTTAGATACAATATCAAATAAAATTGAGAAAATAAAATCTCCACCAGTAATAGGTTAATAGGGAGGAATTCTTATCCTATATTTTTTATATTTTTAGATGAAAGCGGTATTTAATTTTTATACGTTAAATAATAAAATACCGCTTTCATTATATTCTATCTGGAGAGTTAATAATGAAAGAAGCTAAAAATGATCTGAATCTATCAGATCATGATTTGTTAATAGTTATATATACACGTCAAGAAGAACTAATAAAGCAATTCACAAATCATTTGCGTCATCATGATTTATATGTAAAATTAGCTCTTAGTGCAGGTTTAGTAGGCATGGTTAATTTTGGTGCGGGTTTGATGTTAATACTAATAAAATTTGGTATGTTTGGATAATAAAAATGCCTTCACCAAAAGATCCAAAAAAGAGAGAGGTGTGGATAGAAAAACAAAGACTTTCTCATCTAGGCAAATTTTCTTCTAAAAAAGGAAAAACTTATGAAGAGCTTTATGGAGAAGTTCGAGGAGAAGAAATAAAAGAAAAGAATCGTGTTGCTCAGTTGCGTCCAAAAGCAAAAGCACGAAAAAGTGCTGCTACAAAAAGACAATGGGCTGATCCAGAAGTTCGGGCAAGAAGATTATTTGGAATGGGGGTTGCAAATAAAAAATCTGAAGTTAAAGTGCGGAGAAGTATTGCCTGTAAAAAACGGTCGGTTGATTCTGAATATTTGATTAGATTAAGTATTGCTGCTAAAGAAGCAGGTAATCGTCCCGAGGTGAAAGCAAAACGCAGTGGTAATAATAGTCCTACTAAAAGATCTGAGGTAAGAAAGAAAATAAGTGAATCACACATAGGAAGTAAAAATCCTAGTTGGCGAGGTGGAATTAGTAATAAACCTTATTTATTTGATTTTAATGAAGAATTAAAAGAAAGTATTAGAGAAAGAGATAATTACACTTGTCAATTATGCGGAAAAACAAATGAAGAATGTTTAGAAAAATGGAATAGAAGACTTGATATACATCATATAGATTATAATAAGAAGAATAGTCAAGATTATAATCTCATATCGTTGTGTCATCCTTGTCATCAGAAAACAAATTTTAATAGAACTTATTGGAAGAAAGTTTTAGCTGAAATGAATTGTGTTTGGCTAGATATATAGCAGCTGTGAGTGCTGGCCTAATAGGAGTATGTAGTTTTATTACTGTACTTATTATTAGTATTTAAGATACTATTTATGTGGATGAGGAGAATAAATGGGATATATTGATAACATAGTCTATGACAGCAAAGGTCATACTGGAAGCACTTACTATGCTAGAATTATACAGCAAAGTACAGGCTATATATGGGATGACAGTAGTAATAAAGAATTAGCTGCAAGTCCTACTTGGGAAGATTCAGTTGTGGATTTAGTAGAAGTAGGTGAGACAGGAGAATTTCCTTTTAGAGTTCCTGAAGACCTTCCTGATGATAATTATGATGTAATTGTTTATAAGCAGGCAGGAACTGATCCTTTAAAAACAGATGATGTAGAACAAAGTTTTACGTTGAAAAAAGGCAGTATTTTTGGATTTTGATGAAACATCTTTTAGAAAAATTATTGAATTTAACTGAAGAGGATATTTTCAAACCATATTCTGTAGAAGAAGTTATTCAAAAAAAGTTAAAAAATTGCACTCTAAACCTTGATGGTACTTATTCCTGTGAAGGTAACGTAAATTTATCGAATTTAGGTTTAACTATACTTCCAGTTAAATTTAAAGAAGTAAAAGGAGATTTTGATTGTAGTGGTAATAAACTCACATCTTTAGAAGGTAGTCCTGAAAAGGTCGGTGGAAATTTTTTCTGTCATTATAATAAACTAACTTCTTTAGAAGGTGGCCCTGAAAAGGTTGGTGAAGGTTTTAATTGTGAAAACAATAAACTTACAACCCTAGAAGGTGCTCCTAAAGAAGTTAGCGGAGATTTTGATTGTGGTCATAATAAACTTACATCTCTAGAAGGTAGTCCTATAAAGGTTAGAGGAGGTTTTTGGTGTGATGATAATAACCTCACCACTCTAAAAGGAGCCCCTAGAGAAGTTGGTAGTTTTTTTATTTGTGGGTTTAATCCTATTTCAATGGACAAATTAGAAAAAACTATCCGAAGAGATTATTTATGAAATAATATATAAAAAAGATTAAAAAGGAAAATTATGAAAAATGCATTTACAATTTTGTTGGAAAAGCTGTTAGAAGCAGGCAAAGATGAAGCTGTTACAGCTCCAACAAAACCAATTGAAAAACCCTTTACACCGGTTAAGCCATCTACTCCAAGCAGGCCTGGCAAGGAAAAACATAGAAGTCCTATCAGTCCTGGCCCAGGAGTGCATCCTCAGCCTAAAGGTGTAAAAAATTTGGATATTGAGCTATTTAAGAAAGCAAGATCATCTGTTGTTGAAGCAGCTCCTTCTTTTGTTCATCCTACTAAGCAGGCTTGGATTAAAACTGGGGACGAAGAATTAAATGCATTACTGCCGTCTTTGACGACAGATGAACATAGTTATCTTGAAACAATAACAGGTGAAGCTTATCAAGATATGATTAAACGACTTGAGAAGTATACAAATCAAAAAGCTGAGGATTTAAAAATTCCACAGTTACTGAGTTTAGTACTTCAAACACTTCAAAAAGTTTTGGATGTTGAACATCAGCATAAAGATTATCTTGAAAAACTTGCTTTAGATTTAATTATGGAGTTGCCTGAGTTTAAGTTGGTAAAAAAAGCTTATGAGAATAAGGAAGTTGATTTTGATATAAAGCTCGGAACTCCTGAGCTTGATCTTGATGTTGATACAGATGCTGAGGAAGGTGAACTATCGCAAGCAGAGGAAGTTAATTTAGATTTGGCAACTGAATTAGAAGGTCTTTCAGATGAAAAATTACGTAGAAGGCTTGCAAATCTTCTTATGCAAGGAACTTCAACATTAAAATTGTATTTGTTTAATTTGGTATCAGATAAATTAGCGGCAATTGATCCTTCTCTTCCTAACGATTATGGAATACTTGCAGTGATTACACAGTTAGGATATTGGATGGCCCCTACTGGAATAGAGAAATTTGCAGGCGGTGCTCCAGAAAGTCAAATGGGTTCTGAAGAAGTAATACCAGAAGGCGACGATTACATTATAAAAGTTCGTGCTTTAACTTTTCCTTTTCTTATACACGAACTAGTGAAAGGAATATATGAATGGGTGGCTATTGATCCGGAGTTGAAAAAAGCTATGCAAAGTGATACTATAGAGAAAGAAACTAAGGATATTATTGTTGGTCCTGAGCTTTCAAAGATTTTAAATTCTTATGTTTCAGTAGAAAAACAAGAGCTTCTTCCTTTGGTTTACAAGAAATTTCTTCAGCTTCCAAAATCCGAGGTGAAGGAAGTGTTTGCAAAAAGTATTGTAGGTAAAAAAGTTATGCAGGATTTAGTATTTCAGGCTGAAGATGAATGGAAAACATTTCAACAGGAAGAAAAAGAAGAAATAACAAGCGAGTATCAGCCGGAGGAGTAGATTGAATGAAAGTAGATCCTTTAATAAATAGATTAATACATTTGAAGGAAGGAGTTTCTTCCTCTTATGCTAACTATGTTGAAACAAAGAAAATTACAAAGAAAGTTTTTGACAAGTTTGTTAAAAAAGATCCTTCAAGAAACAAAAAGTATATTGACTGGATGTGCAAACAAGCTGTTCTTGATCCAGATAAAACAGAACATATTCCTGATGTTGTGATTGCTTTTGATAGTTTTGCGAGTAAAAATTTAATTAAGAAAAAAGATATTTATCAGCATGATCTTGAAAGCGCCGAAAAGGAAATTGACCAAGCTTCAAAAAAGGAGGAAATAAAAAGTGTTGCTAAAGGAAAGGAAAAGGATATTGAGGTTATTGTAGATACTCCTGATATTTTAATCGTTTCTCCAAGGACAAAGGAGGCGAGCTGTAAATATGGTGAGCATACTAAGTGGTGTACATCTGCACAGAGTTCTTATAATTATTTTGCTTCTTATGCTAATAGAGGAGTAAAACTTTATTATATAATTGATAAGTCTACTAATACAAAATATGCAGTAGCTGTTCATCTTAGTGGAAAGAAAGAATGTTATGATGAAAAGGATAAGAGCATACCATTTCCTGTGGTTAAAAAAGTTTTACAAAAAGCCAGTCTTAATTTATAATTTGTAATAATATGATTGGAAGATGAATTAGAAAAAACTATTAAAAGAAGTTATTTAAATAAATAGTGTATAAGAAATAGAAAACATTAACATATTTTAATAAAAAGGATATAAAATGAGTGAATTCAATGAATTTTTAGGGCATTTAATTGGTGAAGAATTTAAGGTAGCTATTCCAAAGGCAGATATCGATAAAAGTAAAGTAAATGAAAATGCTGAGCTCGATAAAAAATGCCTTCCTCTTGTTGTGGGGGATGTATATACTGAAGACAAACTTAGTGAGATGGGATATGCTATTGAATTAGGTAGAGAAGGTCTTGTTAAACTTCTTGAAAAAGATTTTACTCTTACACCCATGCTAGATTATGAAGGAAAATCATTCGTAGCAACAGATGCCGGCGATAAAAATTATAAAGTAGCGCGGGAATTAGCAGAATCTGAAGCAAATAAGAGTTATCTAGAAGCCGACGCTGATGATGAACTTGTAAAGAATTTGTTTAAAGAAAAAGATCCTTTACCTGAAACAGGAAATTGGGATAAGGTTTTTGATGGAATTGTTAATTCTAAAGATGATGGGGTAGAAGAAATTAAGTCATTTGGTGTTTTTACTTATGATGAATCTGCAGGAGATGCTAATATAGGTGATTTAACTAGATATTTTGATACCGAAGATGAGGCTGTTAGGTATGCAAAAACTTTACTTCCTGATATAGGGAGAGGTGTTTATATAGAAGTATGGCAAGCTGATGAGGATGGGACGTTTGGCGCTTCCGGAGCACCTTTATGGAAATCTGATGTGGAGGAATCTAAAATAAGCGAGGATGATGAGGAATCTCCCGCACCTGAAGATGTTGCTCCTGAGGAAGAAAAACCTTCTGAGGAAGAAAAACCTTCTGAGGAACCTGCCCCTGAATCAAAGGATAAAGATGAAACTTTTGAAATTACTAAGGAGTATCTTGGAAAAGCAGAGGATCTTCATTTTTATCTTATTTCTACTGATGAACCAGAAGATCTACAACTTGTAGATCAAGAGGGCACTGTAAAATATTCTGCTAAAGATAATAAATTAGATGTAACCGATATTCCTAATTTTATTATACAGGCGATTCAAGATGCTAAAGTTGAGGAAATAGAACGAAGTATTTTTATGAAGTATATTCTTCCTAAATTACTTGAAGAAGAACCTGTTCCTGAGGAAGAGGAAGAGGAAGAACCGGAGAAGCCAGAAAAAGAGGAAGAACCGGAGAAACCAGAAAAAGAGGAGGGGGTAGGAGAATCGTTTTCAAAATCTTTAAATGGAAAAAAGACCAAGGAACTTGTCGATTATACCAATATTGAACTTGAAGTTTTGACAGATAAAGTAGGGAAACTTGCAGGGAGTGTTAATGTTGTTGATATTATGGATAGTATTCAAAATGAAATAATAAGAAGAAAGGAAATTGAGAGTAGAAAAACAACGGAATCTAAAGTAGAGGAAGATGAATTAGAGCCTGATAAGAAATCCGGGCCTCCTAAGAAATATTCAAAAGAGGAACAATTGAAAAGAGCGAAAGAAGACCATGCTGCAATAACTGGTGATAAGGAATCTAAAGCAGATGAAGGTAAAGTTCCATTAGACAAAGACTCCGAAGAAATTAAAACAAGGAAACTTATTGAAATGAAAGTAACTGATGATGAAGGCAATGAATTTGATGTAAATCTTATAGATGATGGAACCAATGATACTGTTATCAATATTAATAACAGAGAATTTAGATTTTCTTCTGAGTTTGCTTCTATGTGGAGAGATAAAGAGGGTGAATTATCAGAAGAAGGTCTTAGGGAATTAGCATTAGATGCACTTTCTAATCTTGAGGATGATGAGCATAATGAATTAACAGCACAAGTTCATGTTCAAGAGGTTGAGGAAGAAAAGAAATGGGTGAATAAATGGGCATGGTCTGAAGAAAAATTAGCAGAACTTTCAGTAGATGAGCTCCAAGAACTTTTAGACAAAGCTATAGAAATGGCTAATATAGGAAGAGATCCTGAATGGAACCCTGTTATGAGAAAACTTGAAAAAATTATTAAAGTTAAAAAGGAAGAAAAGTCTGGTACTGAAGAATCTAAAATAGATGAGAGGAGCATAAAGAACATGAAGTTAGAAGAGCTTAAAAAAATATTAAGTCATTTAGAAAAAGCTGCTTCTATCGGTGGTTATGATTTGAAAGATAAAATAAAGGAAGTTCAAAAGGAAATTGAAAATAAAAAAGCAACGGAATCTAAAATAAATGAGATTAAAGAGCAAGAAATTGTAGATCAATTACATTCCTATTTGAAAGAAATGGATGGGGTATCATTGATTGGTTATTATAATGAGATGTCAGGAAAAAATATTAGTATGGATGATGTTGAATGGGAAAGTAATGAACCTAAAGCAACCGAAGCAGTAGAATCTAAAGCAAATGAAGATGAGGATAAGGATCTTGTTAGCCATGCTATAGAGAAAATTTTTGATGTTTTTGATGGATTGAGAGGGCTTTCTCCAGATGAAGAGAGCATAAAGGAAATTAAACAAGTAGTAGATGATGCAGTAGCATCATCTTCAGTAGAGGAATTTGCAAATAGATTTGGTAAAGAAGTAGCTAAGTCAGAAGGATGGTCCATAAATGACCTTAGAGTTATTGCAAAAGTAATTGGGGTGAAGGTGAAAGATTTAGTATCAGAAGGTAAAGTTCCATTAGATAAAGATTCTGAGGATATTAAGATAAAGAAACTTGCTGAGGATGAAGAAGCAGTTAGGCCTGAAGAAGAACCTGTTCCTGAAGAAGAAGCTGTTCAACAAAAGTTAAAGGATTGTACTCTAAACTCTGATGGAACTTATTCTAGTGAAGGATATGTAAATTTATCAGGTTTAGGTTTAACTAAACTTCCTGTAAAGTTTAAGGAAGTCAAAGGAACTTTTGATTGTGGTCATAACCAACTTACAACCCTAGAAGGTGCCCCTGAAAAGGTTGATGGGAATTTTTATTGCTATGATAACAACCTTACTTCCTTAAAAGGTTGTCCTAAAGAAGTTGCCGGGGCTTTTTGGTGTGGCTATAATAAACTTACATCCTTAGAAGGTAGTCCTATAAAGGTTGGTGAGGAGTTTACTTGTGTTTCTAATAAACTTACAACTCTAGAAGGTGCCCCTAGAGAAGTTGGCGGGGCTTTTGCTTGTGGCGGTAATGAACTTACTACTCTAAAAGGTGCTCCAGAACATGTGGGCGGGGATTTTTGGTGTGATGATAATCCTGTTTCAGAAGAGGAGTTGAAAAAGACCGTTGAAAAAGATTATTTGTTGGAAAGTCTATTGAACTTAACCGAGAAGAAACCAGTACCTATCTGCAAGAAGTGCGGCAAGAGGCATTGGCCTTTTCAGAAGTGCAAGAAAGTAAATGAAACATTCAAAACTGAAGAAGATGTGTCTAAATTTGTTGAGAAGAATGCAAAAGAAACAGGTAAACATGATGAGCGAGTATCAGTAAAATATGGTGGTAAGTTATATCAATCGGAAGATACCCATGATTTAGTGGTACAAATTTGTAAGGATAAAAAGATTGCTTGTGAATCTAAAACTAATAAAAGCAATGATGAATTAAGAGAGTCAAATCTTTTGAAAAAGTTACTTAATTTATAATAGAAAGTGAGGTAAAGATGCATTTATTTATAATAGGCGTGCTAGTAGGTTTTATTCTTTTTCCAGTAGGAAAAGCTCTTATTGTAAAGCTTATGAATAAAGTAAATAATAATGATGATAAGTAGTATAATTGTTTATTAGGTCTTGTGGTATAATGGCAGAATGTTAGCCTTCCAAGCTGAAGATGAGGGTTCGACTCCCTTCGGGACCTTTATAAGAATATGATTTAGTTATTTAAATTCAAGGACAATAAAAATGCAGAAACTTAATGAAATTATTTTTCAAAAACCTATGCTTGAGGATACCCCAAAGGAAACTCTCCCGGATGGTGTTTTGTCACGTGTTACATACAATATATGTAATTTAGATGAAAGAAATGCAAACCGTAGAATTTATGGAAAAGATGTATGGGAAAAAGTTCTTGCTACTCCAGATATTCTTGAAAAACTTAAAAATAGAGCCCTTTTTGGACAGGCAGAACATCCTGAACAAACTCAATCTGACCTTCAACTTACATCACATGTAATATTTGAAATGTGGATAGATGAGGATGAAAGTAAAGTATTTCAAAAAATCGATGTGCTTGATACACCTACAGGTAGAATTATAGATACTTTGTTACGTGCTGGCTGTAATGTTGGTGTGAGTACACGAGCTGAAGGTGACCTTGAGGAAGGAGAGGATGATGAGGGTTCTTATAGTAGAGTGATTGCAGATAGTTATAATTTTAAAACTACCGATTTTACAGCAGACCCCTCTACATTTGGTATAATACCATTAGATGTAAAAAGGAATGTAATTGCAGAGATTAAAAGAAGTTTGAATGTAAATGGATTACAAAAAAAGGAAACAAAATTTGCAAATCTTATACTTGAATCTATACAATGTAATGATAGTGAATGTATAATAGATAGTGTGAAGAAACTTGCTAAAGAGGCTAAAATACAGGAAGCCAAAGAAGAAATAGATATAGGTGATACGATTCAAATAATGGATAAGGAAGGCAATACTACCCCGGTTCCAAAGGCTATTGTTAGAGATAAGGATGAAGCCCTTAGCAGTGATGGAGATATGTATCCTACTTATGAGATTACTGGTTCTGAAGATGAAGATGAACAAGAGTGGTATAGTGAAGAGGAGTATCAAATTATTTTGCTTGAGAAAGCTAATGAATCTAAAGTAGATGAAGGTGAAAAAGCTGTTCTACAAAAAGGTGATAGTTTTATTAAAGTATATGTAGATACTGAAGGTAATTTAAGTGCCAGAGGAGATCCTCTTTCATATAGAACAGCTGATCAGGCTCTTAATGATGGTTGGGACTTGGAAACGGAATCTGAAGAAGACGAACCTAAGAAAGCTATTTTAATAAAGAATAATAATAGTACCATTCGAGTACTTGTAGATACCGAAGGTAATTTAAGTTCTAGAGGTGACCCTCTTTATTATAAGACAGTTGATCAAGCTCTTGATGCTGGTTGGAAGTTATTAAATATGGAAAATGAGCCTGCTACAAAAGTAGAAGAATCAGAAAAAGAAAAAGAGGAAGAAGTATCAGAGGAAAAGGTGGAAGATAAACTATCTGAAACGGCAGATATTCATGCAATGTATAAAGCTGCTGGTCTTCCTGCTCCTGATGGTAAAGGTATTCATACAAAAGCTTTTCACGAACTTGCAATAGATATAGCTAAAGGTTATGTGAAGAAAGGTGATACTGGAAAGAAAGCACTTGACAAAGCTTATCCAACTGCAATGAAACAACTTGGTAAAAAGAAAGCTGTGAAAAAAGCTCATCGGAGTAACGAAGCTAAAGTTAAAGCTAAAATGAATGAAAAGCATGTTGATGATATTTCTAAACTATCTAATGATGATCTTTTGGATTATCTTGATTATTGGGAAAGAGCGGAAATATCAGGTGATCCTTTAAATGTTGATTATGCAAGAGCAGAACAGCAAAGAGCTCAGAAGGAGATGAAAGATAGAGGATTTAGACAGCCTGTTGAATCTAAAACTAATGAAGGATTCAAGGAAGTAGAAAAAAGAGAAGTTTATGTAGTAGATGAAGGTAAGCCTTATAATGTGTGGGGAATTTATCTATGTAATTATTTTAAGGATGGATCAACTGTATCAAGTCAGATGTCTTGGAGTAAATCAAAATATTCTGCTTTAGACAGGGCTAAAAAGTTAGCTTGGGATTTGACAGCTACTTTTAAAGGAATGCAGGAAAAGCATCCAGGTGAATTTTTAGAAAGTCAGTTTGAATCTTTAGATAATAGAGTAGATGAATCTACTAAGGTTGAAGTTATTGAACTACTTAAACAAGGTAAGGTAGTTTATGGAGTTGTTAAAGATGCTAATGGAGAAGGTTATTTAGTAGGTAAGATAGATGATTTAAAAGAATATGAAGAAAATGGTTATTGGAATATAGTTGGAAATTATTCTACTGAAGAAGAAGCGATTGTTGAAGCAGAAAAGTTATCCAAAGAAGAAAATAGTACTTATATTGGTGTACAGGAATCTAAAGCAAACGAAAAAGGTGAAATTATTAAAGTATCCAAAGAAGATATATCCAAAGAGTTATATGATAAATCTTTTGCTGAGTTATCTGATAAAGAAAAAGATGAAGTTAATAAAAAATGGACAGCTAGACTTATGGGAAGAGAATCAATTTCTTCTGCAGCTAAGGAAATAACAGATCTTAAAATTAAAGAGGCTAGTACTAGAGCAGAACGTGATAAAGCTATTGAGATATTAAAAGAATTTGAGATTGTGGAAAATCAACTTAAACAACAAGGTTCTGTTAAAGCACTTGAAGCTAGAATATTGCTAACTAAATTGAGAGAAATTAATATTGGAAATGAAAAAGTGGTTTCTGCTCTTAGAAGAAAACTTGAAGAGAAAGCTACTTTGGCAAAAGAGTTATTTGAAAAGATTAAGGAGATTGAAGTAAATTACAATAAAGATTTTAATGAGGTAAAGGAATCTATTGCAGTAACGGAAGAGAAACATCAAACAGAGTTAAATGAAGTAAAGGAATCTACTACAGTAGCAGAAGAGAAACATCAAACAGAGTTAAATGAAGTAAAGAGTATTGCAGTAGAGAACACCAAAAATGATTTTATTAAACAGTTTATAGAACTCAGGCTTGTGGAATCAGGTTTAAGTGCAGATCAAAATTCTCAAGCACTTCTTGAGGAGTGTGATTCGTTTGAAAGGGTTGATGAAGTTATTGATGAAATTCGTAATGCTAAAAGAAGGGGTGCACTTCACTCAAAGCATATAGAAGGAATTAATATAGTAACGCCTTTTAATCCTGAAGAACACAAACTTGATAAATGTATTGGTTCAATTTTTAAAGGTTTTGGTTATAAGGAGTAAATAAAAATGAATAATGTCGAATTAGTTAAGGCAGAACTAGGTGCTTTGCAAGCTCGGCAGGAAAATTTAATGAAGAATCCTAGAATTTCTAGGATTTTAGAGTCTGTAGATAAGTATACTGAAAAGACTCGTGGCCACAAGATGAGCACAAATGAAAAGCGAAATGTTGCCCAGTGTCTTTATAATGCTATTCTTGATACAGGTTTGAAAAGTGGTGGAAGGTTATTTGAGGCTACTACTGAAGATAGTATTCAGTTTTTAGGTATACAGCTTCCTGTTATTGCAGCTTTACTTCCTTCGCTTGCTTTGAATGAACTTGCTGTTGTACAAGCACTTGATCGTCGAATTGGCGCAGTATTTTATCTTGATGTAAAATATGGTTCTGATAAAGGTCATGTTACTGGTACTGGTCTAACTCCTGATACGATGATTGGGGCAAAGACTGGTCACGCTGTTGGCAGGAGCGCTCGTCGCTATGCAATGGCGCGTGTTGTTGATGAGAGTGTGGGTACTGGACCTGATCTTTCAAAGACAGTTGCTTATGCTCCTGGTCTTATTAATCTTGAGAATACTATTCTTTATACAGCTACTGGTCTTGGTACAGAGACTGAGACTAGAACTACCATAGCTACTTGTACTACACTTGGTGTATTTGCTGGTGCTGCTGGGCATACTGTTACTGGTACTATTGATACAGCTGGTGCTCTTAGTGCAGAGACGGATCTTGATACTGGCACCGCTGTTTATATTCAGTATGATTATCAGTATGATCTTCCTACTAGTGATGGTAATAAAGACGGTGTTCCTGAGGTAGATATAGCAGTTACTCAGGCTAGTGTTGAAGCAATAGATTTTCCGCTGAGAGCAAAGTATTCAATCGGTTCGCATATTGATTTGCAGAAAGCGCACGGAATTGATTTAGAGAATGAGCTGGTCAAGTATCTTGGTAATGAGGTTATCTATAAAATATTAGCCTCGTAAGCTACTCAATTGCTGGAAAGCCTTAGCAAGTAATGTTGAAGGTAATCAGCAGCTGTTGTTATAAAGAATATTAAAATGTTTGAAATAAATATAAATTATTGTGAATGTGGTTGTGGTGGAATAACAAAACCTAGAAGTAGATTTCTTCGAGGACATAATATTAGAGTTAATAATCCTTCAAGAGATTATTCTGAGGTTAGAGTTAAGATTTCTCAATCTAATACAGGTAAAAGAAGATCTGAAGAATCAAAGAGGAAACAAAGTAAATCTACAAGGAATAGTGTTAGATTTAAGAAAGCAATGAAAGATAGAAAACCTCCTCGTCAAGGAACAGATACTTCTCTACAAGCACGTAAGAATATGAGTGTAGGTGCTATAAATAGAAAAACTACAGAAGAAGGACGGGAATCTAGAAAACAAGGAATGTTAAATTATTTTTCTATTTTGGAAAATAGAATAAAAAGAGTTGAAGAACTTAAACAACGTTTAGAAAAAAGGACTCAAATTAAACTTCCTAGATTAGGTAATATAATTTATCACCGTTCTTCTTATGAAGAAAAAGCTTTATTTTTATTAGATAGTAAATTAGAAGTTTCAAGCATTTATTATGAAAAAGTTAATATCCCTTATATAAATAAAGATGGGATGCAAAAAATATATGTTCCAGATATTTTAGTTACACTAAAAAATAATTCAAGAATACTCATTGAAGTTAAACCTAAAGTATTTTTAGATGATGAGAATAATCAATTGAAGTTTAAATCTGCTCAAGAATGGGCTGAAAAGAATAATGTAATATTTTGTATCTGGACAGAAGATATTCTTTATAATAGTAGTTCAACGACTATGTCTTTACAAGCGATTGTAGAGGCTACGGTAGCCAATTTTTCTATAAAAGAAGAATTGAAGGTATAGTCTGAACTGTATAGAAATATACAGAGGTGAGCAGAAATGACTTACCCGCCTATAGAAATATTATAGGTTATTAAGTAACAGAATGTAAATTTACCATTGACCAGGTTGGTCTTGATATGATTGATGATGCTGCTGATGTTGCAAATGGTGGTGCAGATTTGTGTAGTGATTGGAATGCTAAAATTCAGACCGGTCAGGAATGGGTCTGGAAAAAGCATGAGATTATGGACCGTTTTGAACAAGGTAGTAACAATATTTTCAGAAAGACCAAAAGAGGAGTTGCAACGTTTATCTATGCAGGTAATAATGTTGCACGAGTTATTCGTCAGCTTCCGGACTTTAAGCCCGTTGCTGGTCTTTTCCAAACTCCGCCTACTGGTCCTATGAAGGTAGGTGAGTTACTGGGACGTACAGTTGTACAGAATCCTTTCAAGGGTCAGGATGAGTATACTCTTGGTTTTAGAGGGGATCAGTATCTCTATGCCGGGTTTATTTATTGCCCGTATATTCCTTTGTTTACGACCCCGACGCTAGTAACTAGCGATTTGATGGCTCAGAAAGGTTTTCTGAGTTCAGCAGGTTTTAAGGTTGTTAACGCAGGTTTGTTCTGCAAGGGTACAATTAGTCATCTTGGTGATCCTCCTAGTGCATAGTATTTTGTTATAAGGTATAGAGGGTTATTATAATATTTTATGTATAGCCCTCTATACATTTTTTCCTAGAAACATGTTATTATGAATATTTATGATGCTAGAAAAATATTAAATGATATTGATAGAAAACTTGTTTTGTTGAAAAGTGAACGAAGAAAAAGTAAACGAGATGAGATTATAGATTCTATGTTAAATGGTTTATATAGTGATGTAGCTCAATTAGATAAATTTATTAAAGAAGTAAGGAAACAATAATGCTTTTAGTTAACCCTCCAGTTTCGGTAAATTCAGAAGTTTTTAGGATGTATTATGGACAAGATGCTACGAAACAGGTGGGTTTTGATTTATCAAATATTTCTCCTGCTAGTAAAGTGACTTTAAGTATTCGTGATAGTAATGGAAAAGTAGTTGTAGGAGAGTATAGCCCAGAGTATAGAGCATTTTTATTAAAAGAATAGAAGGGAAGTAAAGAAATGAAAGTCGCTCATTTTTCTAACTTTTCACCATACAGAGCTGGATTACATACTGCTGTAAGGGATCTTATAATAGCAGAAAGATTTGTAGGAATTGATTCAAATTATATTGATTATGGCAGTACAAAAGATTGTACTCACAGTAGAGTATGGTTAAAAGATGGAAATATTGAGACAGTCTCTCCTGAAAGGGCATATGAAGCAGATTTACTTGTACATCATAGTGCTATTCCTAAAAGGATAGAAAAATTGCAGAAACCTACTGTGATGTATCTACACGGTCGACCTGAATATAGTTTTATGCTTGATTGGTTAAAGAAAACCGGTTGTTTAAGAGAAGAAATTCATAGAACTACTTTGCCGCAGTACAAAAAGTTTATTACATTTTGGGAAGAGCATTTAGATTATTGGAAAGAGTTATTTCCAGATGCAAGTTTAGAGAAAGTTTCTCCGCCGATAGATATAAGTATGTATCCAGTAGAAGGAAAAAAGTATCAGTTTAAACCTAAAGAGCTTGGTGATCCTGATATACTTATATGTGATATGTGGCGGGAAGATATTACTCCATTTAATACAATAATTGCAGCTCTAAAGTTTGCAGAGAAGTATTGTCCTACTGCTAAAATACATATAATAGCAGTACCAGTACCTGGAAAGAATAATCCGGTGATAGACCAAATGTTCGGGAATCTAAGGAAATCAGGACATATTGGAAAAATTGCAACTGTTGTAAGTAACCTTGATGAGATTATGCGGGCATGTGATTTTATGATATCACCTTTAGGGATAGAAACTCGTGTTACATTAGAAGCAACAGCTATTGGATTGCCAGTTATAGCAGGCACAAAGAATCCATTAGGAATGTATACTGCAGATCCTAGATGCATCGATGATACTGTTGATGCAATTAAAAAGTGTTGGAATAAAATACAATGCTATAAAGGAGATATAAAGCAAGCTACTCGTAATAAACTTGTAAAGAATTATAGTTTAGAGATTACAGGACTTGAAGTTAAAAAGATTTATAAAAAAATCTTGGATAATAAATGTTAACGTTTTAATTTTATTGTAGGAGAAATAATATGGGTACGTATAGGGTTCCAGTGTTAGAGGATTTCTCTTGGCAGCCTCCGGTACTGGATAAAGATTTATATGATGCTCCAGGTGCTCCTGAAAAGGGTGATAGGTATATAGTAGCATCAGGTACTACTTCAGGAGATGATTGGTATGGACTAGAGAATCATATAGTAACATATGATGGTGGTGCTTGGTTAGATGATGTCCCTGAAAAAGGTTGGTATTGTTTTGTAGAGGATGAAAATATTCTTTATCATTATACTGGTAGTGTTTGGGATGCTGATGATATTAGTGGGTTCGAAGCAGATGTTGTTTCTATTGATATTCGTGTATCCAATGTAGAATCATCTGTTGGTAGTATAGATTCAGAAGTAGATACTAATATTACTGATATAAGTAACGTAGAAAGTTCTGTAGCCAGTATTGATACAGAAGTAGATTCTATTGATACAGATGTTGGTAATGTAGAAAGTTCCGTTGACAGTATAGATACTAATCTTACTAATACCGACAGTAGTGTAGGATCTATTGATACGGAAGTAGATTCTATTAATACCGATGTTGGTAACGTAGAAAGTTCCGTTGGCAGTATTGATACTAAACTTACTAATACTGATAGTAGTGTGGGTAGTATAAATACAGTTGTAGCTTCTAAACAAGATAAAGGTACTTACGTATCAGAATATGGTGCAATTGAATTTGAAATATAATATTTATTAAAATAATTGATCCAAGGGGCATTAATTTGTCCCTTGGAGTTGATTAAAAGGTAAAAATTTATGGCGGAGTATCAAATACCAGTTTTTACAAAGATTTCTTGGCAACAGCCTATAAAAGACAAAGATCTTACTACTCCCCCCGGAGGTGAATCCAAAGGTGATAGATATATAGTTGCATCTCCTGCAGATTCAGGTGATTGGTTTGGCTTAGAGAATCATATAGTAACATATGACGGTGACAGTTGGTTAGATGCTACTCCTGCAGAAGGTTGGATGATATGGGTAGAGGATGAGAACATATTTTATTTGTATGATGGGAGTAATTGGACTAGTACTATATTGTTTGGTGGATTAAATGTATCTGGTGATTATACACTTACTGGTACTCTTCAAAGTGATTTGAAAACAGACAGATGGTTAAACCACGATACTAATACCATTTTAGGAGTAAATGCAGCAGGAAATGATGATTTATCAAATGTAGGTGGTGGTGACAATGGTTATAGTAATACATTATTTGGTTATAGTGCTGGAAATAAATTAACTACTGGCCATTATAATACATGTATTGGCTCAGGTGCGGGTGGCAATATTACTACTGCTACAAATAATGTATTTATAGGAAAAAATAGCG
>Ga0307928_10000875_pt1 | contig 22590 bp, 27 predicted proteins | sample AceLakmetagen232_FD_201815 | JGI IMG/M metagenome (GOLD analysis project Ga0307928, IMG submission 201815) | Saline water microbial communities from Ace Lake, Antarctica - #232 | ecosystem: Environmental > Aquatic > Non-marine Saline and Alkaline > Saline | place: Antarctica: Ace Lake... | reverse complement strand
TTGCCCGAGAAATCGGGTGTCGGCAGGTTGCGCCGTGCGGGGGCCATCTCGGTGAGAATGTTTGCGAGGGAGCTCATGGATCGTGGTCCTTCCCTGATCTAGCCGTCTATGGATTCGCCGCGCGCGAGCTTCTCCGCGCGGTCCGCCTCGAGCCGCAGCCCGCGCGCCAGCCCCGCCAGTCTGGCCGGGTTGCCCACCTTCGGCAGCAGCGCGTCCACCACCTGAAGGCTACGCCCGGCAACGGCCATGGCGCTGTCCGCGTCCACGTCCAGGCTGCGGCCCGCCAGCTTGGTCGCGAACGCATGGGGGTCTTCTTTGTCATCGAACTTGAAAAGCACATCCAGGAAGTCGGGTTGCGTGGGCTTGGCGGGAAGATTGCGGGGGGGCTCATCTCCCCCCCCCTCGTCCAGCTCCAGGGGCGGCTCGCCGCCGTTCTTCAGCCACCGGTTCACGGCCGCACGGACCTGTTTGCGGTCCATACCGACCACATCGTGACGGTCGAGGAACATGGGGAGCCACTCCGGCTTCAGGCGGCTCAGCGCCAGATTCCTGTTGTGCCCCAGCCTCAGGAGAGTGTGGCGCGCCACACTATTGCTGCGCCACTGCAGTAGCATTTCACCGATGCTGCGGAGGTGATGCACATGGGCTTTCTTGCCGAACGTTGGCCACTCTTCGGCGATCCATCGCAACCATTCGGGGGGCGTTTTCCCGTCCTCTTCCACCATGAGCTGCCGCGATCTGGCGACCGCGATCGCGCGAACGTTGCCCACCAGGGATTCCGCCTCCTCGGCCGCATGAAGCAGCCCCGCGCATTCCTCGAGCGTTGCCGGCACATTGCCGCCCACCGCCTGCGCGACGAGGGCCAGCTCCTGCCCAGTCTGTTGCGTGGCCTGTGTCATGCGGAGACCACCTCCCAGCCGGTGCCGTTCTCGATGAGCTGGTTGGAGCATTTGCGGCAGGCGGTGATCCTGACGTCGGACTCGGCGCTGTGCATCTTGCGAAATCCGCGCAGCTGGAAGAACTCGTCCGCCTCCACGTTCTTGAGAAGCCGCTCGGTGCGGACCTGCCGCCCGCAGACCGCGCAGCGCACGCGTTGAATCATGTCGAATCTGATGGTTGTATCGGTTGCCTTGACCATGTCACTTCTCCCAATCCGGAAAGACCCCGTGTTTGCATGCCGCCCGCGCGGCCCGACTCCTGTCCGCCACCCGGTCGCGCACAATCTGCTCGTCCGCCGCCCGGCGGAGGAACTCGGCGAGCGTTTCGCCGAGTATCGCCGAGTGGGCGCGCCAGGCGTCGAGCTGGCCGGGCGTGGCCCGAAGCTCGAACCGCCCGCTGTACGTACCCTTGTCGCTGGTTGTGCATTTGTGTGGCATATTCGCCTGTTCCTGCCTAGGCTGTACGTACATCGGCGCCGACCGGACCAGCCTGCGGGGCCGTGATCGCGCGGATGTCGAGCAGAGCGTCGGAGGCCCCATCGACGTGTACCCGCAAGTTGGCCATCAGCGTCGTCACCTCGTCCGCCAGCAGATCCCCCAGGGCGGACACGTCGCTGTGGATCCGCTCCACCAGCTCCGGCGCGCCCACCGGGGCGGGGGCGTGCGTGCCATCCGCGCGGCCGCGCTCGTCGATCAACTCCAGGAGGCGCGTCTCCACCGCCTCCAGCGGAGGCTGTCCCAGCGTCCGCTCCCACTCGCCGTGGCTCTCCAGGTCGCGGATCGCGATCTCCGCAGCGCGCGGGGGCGTCCAGTCCGAATGGTTTTTCAGCAGGCCGATGGCCGTGCTCGCCGCCATGCGGATCGCGCGCTTGTCGAGCGTTGCGCGATCCACCTCCGGAACACCCAGCGCCGTCAGGCGGCGCGCGAGGATTGCGGCCACCTCCGACACCGTCGGCCGTATGGTCTCGATCATCTCCCCGCGCAACGCCTTGCGGTCTTCGATGGCCCTCTGCGCCGCCGCCGAGATCCCCCCCGGCGTGTTCGCGCAGGCGGGCAGCTCGAGCGCCGCCCCGGAAAGCTCTCCGGCTATGTTGTCGACGCAGGCGCGGCAGCGCCCCTCGGTCAGCACATCATGGCAGAGCGGGCAGACCGGCGGCGTTGCGGACTTCGCGGGGGTTGCGGATTTCGCGGGGGTTGCGGGCTTCGGGGGTGCGGACTTCGCGGGGGGTGCGGGCTTCGGGGGTGCGGACTTCGCGGGGGTTGCGGGCTTCGCGGGGGTTGCGGGCTTCGCGGGGGTTGCGGGCTTCGCGTTCCTCGCGGCACACGTGGCGCGGATCCCGCGAGCGCGCAGCTCACTGGACGGCGTCTGTGGGCGGACCCCCATCGTCCGGGTGTAGTATCCGTACGTCGTCGCCAGCAGCCCGTGCACCTCGCGCGCCGCCGCCACCGTCTCGCCCTCCTCGTCCACCCTGCGCACGATGTCGTGCATGATGAACTCCACCGCGGCCCGTGTACGTCTTGTTTTCGCCTGCTTGCCCGCCATGTCCTTCATCTCCCGTTTGGTTCCCGAGTGCGTCAGCACGCGGATGTATGTCATGCCCTCGTACAGCTCGCGGCCCGAGGTCAGGACGAGCGTCACCTCGTCCACGGAGGCGATCTCGCCCCGTATCCCCTCTGGCCCGTGCTCGGTCTGGTACTCGATCCGGTCGCCCGGCCGCAGGGTACTCCACTCCGCGCAACTCTCGCAGGTGCGCTCGAGATTCTGGGGCTTCTCGTCCTTCGCGGTTTTCCACGCCTTCGCCCGGCGGTGAAGCGTTCGTTTCCCCGTCTGCGCGTGCACTCCCCCCTGCGTGCAGGCGGCCCAGTACTGCGGGCCGTCCAGCCCCACCTCGCCCAGCGCCTCCGGCAGCGCTTTGCCCTTGTCATCGACGAGGCGTATGACCTCCCTCGCCATCTCCAGCCGTGTCTCCGCGTTCGGTCCGTCCCGCTTCATGACTCAGCCCTCCGCCGGCACAGGCCGAACAGCAGCAGCGGCGGGGTCAGCAGCGCGCCCAGGGCGAGGCTCGCCCAGGCGAGAGCGCGGCGTGTCCGCGTCCGCTCGGTCTCCCGGATCATGCCGGACACGAGCCGCACAGCGTCGATCAAGAACCAGAACAGGCTCGCCATCGTCGTTAATATCCGATGCATCGCACACCTCCTCGTCATAGGGAATCATCTCGTTCGGCAGAATTGCCGTGCTCATCGAGTGGCCGCAGGAGCGGCACTCCACCTCCAGGCACACAACGCCCGACTCCGCCGGATCGCCGGAGACCGTCCAGCTGTCCATGCCATGTCCGCAACGCGGGCATTCCCGGAGCGGGGGCGGGCATTGCTCATCCCAGTTTGCGTATCGTATCGTCATGATCCATCTCCCTGTTCCGGCACCTCTTCCGTGGGCACCTCGCGCCAGCCGCGTGGCAGCGCCTGCAGGTCTCCCCGGTGGGACTGCGCCAGACTGAGGGTCTCGGCGAGCCGCGTGGCCACTGCGGCCGCGACCAGCTCCGAGAGCGTCTGCGGAGTCCCCGCCGCCCGTCCGTTCAACGCGATCGTGATCCCCTCGACTTCGAGCATCGTGAGCGTGAGCCGCACCCGCATCGCGCGCTCCGCGATCCCCCGCATCCGCCGCACGCCCGGGTCCGCCTTCTCGTCCGCCGTTGCCTTCGCCGCCGCCAGCAGTGCCGTGCCCAGACTGTGCGCCTCTCGCAGCCCGAGTTCGATCTCCAGCCGCGGAAGCCGGGCGCCCGTCGATGTGTCGTATCGCAGTTTCACCGCTCGTCTCCCCCTGGTTTTATGGCTGCGCCCGCGTGGGCGCCGCCACTTGTGCCCGCCATGCGGCACGCGTATAGTTTCAGGAGGCGCAGGCATGGTGTCCTGACGCAGCCGTACACGATCATCAAGCCGAACCCGAGGGCGAACTGCGTGTGGGAATCCGTGTGCATGAACTTCTGGGGGTCTCTGATCGCCGCCATCGCCATGGCGGCGATGATACCCATAGCTAGAAAGGCTCTCGCAATGGCAAGGAAGACTGCGTCCGACCCCCGCCGCGCGGAGCGCAAACGGTCCCCATGGGAGCGGCTGTCCGTCGCCCAGAGAGCAGGGCTGACAGCCGGCCTCGGCACCTGCGGCATGACGATCGTGCTGGGTCTGTTCGCGAATCCGGAGTGGCCCGTCTGGGCGCCGTTCGCGATCGGGATGTCCGCGTCGTTCTTCATTGCCTGCCTCGCATACTCGGCCGGTTCGTCTGCGGCGATGTCGCTGCGCATCGACGAGCTGTTGGAGGGGCGGGAGCTGGCCGAGGCCGAGGAGGCGCAACGCAGGGAGCTGGAACTGGAGGAGCTGCGCTCGCGCTGCTTGGAGCTGGAGGAGCGTCTTCGCTCGTTCGAGTCCTGATTCATCGCTCGTTTCCCCTTGTTCTTCTGTCTCTTTTATGGAAATGCGCGTGCGCGGAAGTGCGCACGCGCGCGGTACTACTGTTAAGAGGGGGGCCAGACGAGGGGCAGCTCGAGCTGCTGCTCGTGGATGGTCGCGCGGATGGTGATCGGCCTCGCGGGGTTCGCGGGCGCGGGGTTCGCAGGACTTGCGGGGTGCGCAGGACTTGCGGGGTGCGCAGGACTTGCGGGGTGCGCAGGTGCGGGGTTCGCAGGTGCGGGGTTCGCAGGACTTGCGGGGTTCGCAGGTGCGGGGTTCGCAAGTGTGGCGCGCATATCCTCAACCTCGTCCGTAATGCGTTTTAGGGCGGTCGCCGCAAGAGCCGCAATGTTACTCAGATGGTCCCCAGCCATATCCAAATTGTTCAAATGCTTTCGCATAATCACTCACTCCAGAGTTTTTCCACCGGGATGTTTATGGCCCCGGCAACTGCCGTTCTGACTTTGTGGTTCCGGCGGCGTCCCGCGATCACGTGACATACGAGACCGCGAGTGACGCCGGCTTGGCGCGCGATGTCGGATTGCGACACTCGCGCGAAGTTCAAATAGGTTCGGATCATGTCCGCCCGGCCCTGTGCTACTTGGTCCATCGACTTGATTCCTATGTCGATTGAGGTATTGTCTACATGTTGACACTTACACAAAATATGTCGCTAGCCGGCATAATGCAAACGCGAAAGGCGAAAAAAAATGACGGCGGATGAGACAAACAAGGCGGAGGGAGTGCGGATTCGTGCGATGCGGGAGGGGACCGGGCTTTCGCGGAACCTTTTCGCGTCACGGCTTGGGATAAGTGCCCTGACGTTAAAAAACGTGGAAAGACTGGGCGTGCGAACACTGCACGATGCCGAAAGACTGGCCGCGACCGATGCATCCGAGCGCGAGAGATTTGACCATGGACATCAGGGAAAAGTGGGCTCATGCATGGCATTAACGCTTGGGGCAGGAGGGGAAATTGGAGAGGAGGCCCTGGCGAAAGCACTGCGGGCGGCAGAGGATCCAGCGGTGCAGACGGCGGCGGAGGCCTTTGCCGAGGCCGCTGGAATTAGTCATGCGGAGGCATTGGCAGCGGTGATCACACGAAAGCTGCGGGCCTAAAACATTTGATACGGAAAATACAGCAATTGCGCGGCAAAGGCCGCGTTTTTTTTTGCCCCAAAGGAGTTGTATTAGTCTCTCAAAGGCATAAGAGTATATCGTTTCTCCCCCACCACGGCGAGAATCCGGGTCCTGGCGGCCCGGCGAGTTTCAGGAGTTCGATCGGAAGCGAACGAAAGGAGCGGCGGAGAAATGCGGAAGCGCGAGCGCAATGAGAGACGGGCGGAAGTCGGCGATCTCTTCGGCACCGCGAGGCGCTATCTGTTCGCACTCCACACCGGAACTGGCAAGCGCATCAGCTCCCGCGAGTTCCACGCGCTATCCGGCGAGGGCTGGGGGGAGCGCGAGGGCTACGTCCTCATGAGCACCAAGGTCTCACGCTCGAAGAGCAGTCCGTTCCTGGTCGATCCGCAGCCGGAGCAGCCTCTGGGAAACTACCGCGGCAAGAACGGCCTGCTGGCCGGCGAGCCCCCGACGGACGAGCCGGAAAAGCCCGACAACGGATACGGCCTGCTGGCGGGCGAGCCCCCGGCGGACGAGCCGGAAAAGCCCGACAACGGATACGGCCTGCTGGCGGGCGAGCCGTCAGATGCTGATGCCAAGAGCGGCGGCGAGCTTCTCGACTTTCTCCCGGACGTTGTGGTTGGGGGCGGCGGCGATGACGGCTCCGCAGCTGGCGCACTGAACGAAGACGAAGTCCACATAGGCGCCCTTGGGGCATCTGGGCGTGGCGGGCATGATAGCTCTCCCTCTGTTTCCTCTCCGGACCACCCGAAGGGGGACGGTTGTACGCTACAGCACGGCAAGAAACTCGGCAAGCTCGCGACCGGCCTTGTCTGCGGGCTCCTTTGTCTGCCGTGCCTTGGGGGAGAGCAGCGCGTCGACAAGCGTGTCGAGCAGCTTCCCGTCCTCCGGCGCGAGCTGCGGGTGCAGCGCTGCGGCGGCTTCGCGAATGTCCCCGCCCAGTCTGGCAGTGAGATAGGCGAAGCCCTTGGTTCGCCCGTCCTCGTCCAGTTCGCGCCGCATTCTGGCGACCAGCTCCTTCAGCGGCCCGGCCGCGTCCCGAGCGACGGCGGCGGCGGTGTCGCTGAGCTGGTCCCGGCGTTTGAGCCGGCGCATGTACAGGTTGATGGCGAGGGCGATGACTCCGGTGACGACGGCCCCAAAACACACGCTTGGAATGTGCATCCCTTCTCCTCCTATCTGACTTGGTTCCTCAGCCTGTTCGCCACATGCGTGGCCAGCGCCGTGCTTGTTTGCACAGCGTTCCATTGGTTCGTGACCAGGCGCGATGAGAGAAAACGATAGCGCGGAGAGTTTGACAATGCCACGGGGCGCGACACAACCCGGGGAAGCGAACGAAAGGAGCGGCGGAGAGATGACCGGATTCGATCCCATCACCCCCACGCCGCTTTCGCGTGCCGCCATGGTGGCGACGCGCAACGGAAACAGGGAGACGGAAGATGGACAAGAGAGACGAGAAGACGCGCCAAGTGCGCAACTGGCAAGGCCGGAACAACGCGGGGAGCCGCGTGGCTACGCGTTTTACGCGTCTAAGGTAGTGTCGAGTCTGGGGGCCGGGCTAATCGCGGTCTGCCCCCCAGCCCTCCGCAATGAGGAACAGGACGAGACAGTGATCCTCATTGATTGGGAGCAGAAGCTCGGTGAGAAGTTCTCGGAGTTTCTCCTGGAAGACGAGCCCCTCGGGAGACCAGCGCACTCTGCACCCGCGCTCCCGGCAGAACGATGCCTGGAGCGCAAGCCCACTATCAACGTATGGGCGCAACGCCTCGTCGATCGCCGGATTGGACAAAGGATCAATGCCAGTTTCGCAGGCGAGCAGACATGCCACCCAGGGGCGGCAATCGGCCTCCCCCAAGCTCAGAGCCCTGTACCAGTTTTGAAGGTTGGTAGCCGCCAGGAGACCGCGTGCGGTCCATGTCAGGTCGTAGCCGCTTCCCTCAAAAAGGCGGTATCCCACAAGCCAATCGGCATCGCGCATCCGGCCGAATATGTCCTCGTGCAGCTCCCGAAGTCCTTTTTCGCTCAGCGTGTCCATAGTATCTCTCCTTCCGCTTTCTTGGCGGCTCCGTGGCTCGAGACAGAAGGGTCTCGGCCCGCCGCCGCCAACATTTCCACATGGGGAACGGTAGCACACCGCCCCCGGATGACAAACACGATGACAAACAACCGGCCTTTCTGCGGAGCGTCGGGCGGGGAACTCTTCCTCTCTCCTCTCTTCCGCCTCGCTCGGCGCTCCGCAGACGAGCTGGTTTCCGATGTGATGGGGGTGGCGGCATGAGCTGGACCCCCACAGAGCACCCGCCTATCGAGCGGATGACGGTGCCCGAGTTCCGCCGGCAGATCTTCAGCGGGCGGATCGTGACTGGCGACGGTGTGCTGTACCACTACGGCGCGCCCGCCTTCTCGCGCAGGCTGATCGGGCGCGTGCAGCGGCGGATTCTGCCGAATCTCTGCGAGGCCAAGGGCGTGGGCTCCGAGGGCGGCAGGGTGGCCGCGGAGAACGCTGGCTGGACCCACGCGGGAATGGTCCTCAGCCCCTGGTTCACCGTGGAGCAGACGACGCCGCGCTGCCGGACCGCCCTATGGGTCGATGTCATCCGGCCCGGCGATCGGCTCCTGGTCGTGCGCCCGGCGCTGGTTGGGGCGCAAAGCTGCGAAGACCGCAGGGAGCTGCTTGAAGCGGCCTCGCGCGCGGCGTTGCAGGATGTGGAGCAGCGCGTGCCGTACCCCCACCGGGAGCTGCTCATCTACTGGCTCTGGTCCTGGGGCATCCGCCGGACGCTCTGGGGACATTCGTTCCTCGACATTTTCAGCGCGGAAACGGGCAATGTGTGCTCGTCAAGCGTGATCGGTTGGTGGCGGTCGGCGGGTCTCCTCGCGAACCTGACTGGCTGCGACGCCCGCCCCGAGGCCTGGTACCCCGGCCGCATGGGCTGCGACCCGGCTCTGCGAGCGGTGGCGCATATCGAGATCATCGCGGACGAGCCCGAGCAACCCACGCAGGGAGACTGAGACGATGCGCACGAACACACCCACCCACCCAAACGAGACTCCCGACCAGGGCCATGGCGAGCGCCACCCAGGGGCGGAAAGCCCAGTGCGCCAGCAGAAGCACACCCTCCGCGCATTCGCCGGCGCTCTGGTCGGGCTCTTCCTCCTTCTCGCGGCCGTCGGCTGCCGGACGTTCGTGGCCCAGCAGGTGAACCTGACGGTCCCGGACGAAGCGGCCGCGAAACTGGCCCGGATCTCCGTGGTGCAGCTGATGTACAGCTCGGACCTGCATGCCGAGCAGGGCCAGCAGATCCCCGTCGACGCGTTGACGGATCTGGCTTTGAGCGCCTCGCAGAACGGCAACGCGGACTCCACGCGGGACGGCGACCACTCCGCACCCAAGACGGCGAACTAGGGGAGACAGGACGAATGATCGGGACGGTAATCATACAGGCGGTGGTCGGTCTGCTCAGCGGCCTGGCGGGCATGCTGATCGGCGCGCGCATGTCGGGCCGGACGGGTCGGCGGCTCGATGACCTGGAGGCGAACCGGATCACGCGAATCGAGCGTGATCTCGATCGTCTGAGCACCGATGGCTGCCGGACTGGGGCCGGTGTGGCGCAGCAACTGAAAAGCATGAACGCCCAGCTGGGAAAGATTGACGGCAAGCTGGACCGGATTAGCGAGACCACATCCGGGCAGGCCAAGGAGATCAGGGCGAACGAGAAGTTCATCGACAATCTCGACAAGTCCTTTCAGCGGCACAAGGAGACTGATCATCATGGCTGACAAGTACGCATTGCGACGGGTGTTGCTGGGTGTGGTGCGGGCCGCGGAGCCCGCGTGGTGCGAGGTTTCCGACGTGCTCGTCTCTCCGGATATCGCGCCTCGCATCGAGCAGGGCCTGGCGACTCAGGAGCAGGTGGCTCTGGAGCTGTTGGGCCTGGTGGAGCGCGGGTACTTGACGGACCTGCGGCCCGGCCGCGCGCCGCTGTTCCGTCTGCCCCCGGCCGGGCGCGGGCAGCTGGACCGCGAGGACGATCTCGCGGAGTATGTCTGGGGCGAGTTCGCCTCGAAGTTCGCGGAGTAGTTGCATGGCACGGCAGCGTAACAATGTGGCGCGGATGGTTCTGGAGCATAGGCAGCTGGTGTGCCGGATGCTCCTGAACGGCTCCACGTATGCCGGGATCCGTGCTGCTCTGGAGGATGCCGGGGCCAAGCTGACGGCCCACGACCGCAGCCTGAAAGCATACTCGGAGAGCGGGGAATACCGCCAGTACTGCGACATGGCGCGCGGGTGGAACCAACGGCTCGAGAAGCGTCGCTGGGCGGCATCGCTCATGCGCGACGGGGCAGGACCGCAGTCCCTCGCCGATCTGGCCGAGATGGAGATCCTGGAGCAGCTCCATGACGTGGCCGCAGGCGGCGTGCTGGAGACGGGCAAGGACATCGCGACCGTGGCGCGGGCGATTACCTCGCTGCAGCGCACGCAGCTGGCGCGCCGTCAGGAGGAATCCGACGCGCGGGTCCAGGCGCTGGAAGCCGAGCACGCTGCGGAGATCGCGGAGAAGAATGCGGAGATCGCAAGGATTCGTGCCCAGGTGGCGCGATTGACCGAGGAACAGACCAGGCAGGGGGAAATTGTGGATCCGGAGCGCCGGACCGAGGTGATCGAGGCAATGAACGACTTCGTGCGGGGGCCGCAATAGCGATGGCGAACGTGCAGACCAACCTGAGCAGGATAGACAACGAGCGCAAGGTGCGCTCAGACGGCTATCTGCTGGGGTATCAGGTCAAGCAGGCGTTCAACGAGTCGCGTCTGAGGTGGTGGGAGAAGTCCATCCGCATCGGCGCCACGTACGAGAAGGCTTTCGAGGCTGTTCGCGACCGTCTCATTCCCGGCAAGGGGGACTATCTGCACAGCTCGGTCACCCAGCAGGTGGCCCAGGGTTTTTTGGAGGACTGCGAATTCTGGCTCGGCGCGTACGAGGCCGGCGGAGCCGTGGTCAGTCGGGACACATCGGACTGGGTGGAGGAGCTGACGGACGAGGAGGACAAGCCCGTCCTGGATGGCAATGGCAAAAGCATCCACGTTCGACGCAAGGCGTTCGAATGGAAGTTCGACACGGGGCAGAAGCTCCGCGTATTCTCCTCGCGCCCGGAGTCGCTGCGTGGCTTTGGCGGCGCGGTGGGCATTGACGAGATCGCCTTCCATCTGCACATGGCGCCCATGCTGAAGGCGGCCGGCGGCCGCGCGATGTGGGGCTACCCGGTCTCGATGTGGACCAGCCACAACGGCGAGGACAGCGACTGGAACGTGTTCCTGCAACGCGAGAAGCAGAAGGGTGCCGAGTCCCTGTGGTCCGGGCAGACCACCACGCTTCTGGACGCCATCGGGGATGGCCTGGTGGAGAAGATCAACGAGACGCGCGGGCTGAGCATGACGCGCGACGAGTTCGTGACGCAGACGAAGGCGCTGCTCGGGAGCATCGAGGCCTATGAGGAGGAGTGCCTGTGCCAGGCCCGCCTACGTGGTCTGCCGGCGGTGCCGATGATGGACATCCTGGCCGCGCAGCGCGACTACCACGTGGACTGCAGGATGGTGGTCGGGGACGCGCGGCAGGGGCAGCAGATCGGGCCGAGCGTGCAGGCGCTCATCGCCGAGAACGTGTGGAACGGCCTGGACGCGCGCAAGCGCCACACGCTCGGATACGACGTGGCGCGCAACGGGCATTTGTCCAGCATCATGGTCATGGAGACGGATGGGAAAAACCATCGGACGGTGATGAACATCCGCCTGCACAAGTGCAAGCTGCCCGCGCAGCGGGAGTTCATTGCCCAGGGCATGCGCGCTCTGCACGGCATGACGGGGGCGGGCGACAGCACGGGCCTGGGCCTGGGGACCTGCGAGGAGCTCAGCGACATGTTCCCCGGACGGTTCGAGATGGTCAACTTCTCGACCTTCAAACCCCACATTGTCGGACGGTTGAGCGGCGCCTATCAGGACGGCCGCGTGATCAACCCGCGCGAGCCCGAGGACATCTCATACGACGTGCGCGGCATCCTGTGCCAGACGAACGGGATCCGGACGAGCTACACGGAATCGAAGAACCCGGCGAACGAGCACAGCCACTGCGACATCGCCTACAGCCAGGCGCTGGCCATCGCCAACGCCGAGGACGGCCACGCGGACACGCACGCCACGGTTGTGGACGTGCCCGGAATGGGCGCGGGCATGAGCCGGTTTCACAGGCAGCTGACAAACCCGTATCCTGGCTTCATGCCCGGCGGAGGATTGACGATATGAGACTGTTCGGATGGAACATTGCACGCGGATCGGCGGCGAAGACGGCACTCGTGCCGGCAACGCCGACGCCCACGCCTGCCACGAGTCCGAGGCCCGACGAGGCGGCGGCTCTCGCCATGATGGCGAACGCGGGCCTGGCGCTGGCCAAGAAGGGCGGGGACGTGGCCGGGACGCCGAAGGGCCGCGCCGCGCGCCTGACCAAGGGCCTGACGCCGGAGATCATGGCCACGTACCTGGATGAGTTCTACGCGGGACGGTTCCGCAACATCGCGATGCTCTGGGACACGATGCAGGACGGGGACACGATCTGCGCGCCGGTGGCGGAGAAGCGCCTGGGCAAGGTGGGCGCGGAGCTGCGGAACTACACGGTGGAGGCCCTGGACGAATCGGACGCGGCGGCGAAGCAGGCGAAGTTCCTGCGGCGCTTCTTCGAGACGGGGATCCGCGCGGAGCACGCCCGGCGGCGGGCGGAGCACGGCGGCTTGCGCAAGGCGGTGGAGTTCCTCTGCGACGCGATCGGCAAGAAGTACTCCTTCATGGCCAAGGTCTGGGAGGGGGACGGAGACGACCTGCGGCTGACGCTTCGGCACGTTCCGCTGTGGCATTTCGCGGAGCAGGACGATGGATCGTATCGCTACTATCCGAACCCGGACAGCACGCTCTCCCAGGCCCCGGTTCGCGAGGGGCAGTGGGTGGTGGGCGTGCGCCGTCGCGCGGTGATGCAGGCGGCGGGGATCGCGTCGCTTCTGCGGCGCCTTCCCCAGCAGCAGATCGCGCGTGTCCTGGAGAGGTTCGGCGTTCCGAACGTGGTGGGAAGCACCACGAGCGAGTTCAACTCCCCCGGCTGGCAGGCGATGTACGGCGCGCTGGTGGCGTACATGAGCGACATGCCCGTGCTGCTCAGCGCGGGCAACGAGCTGAAGGTGGAGGAGTCGAACTTCCGGGCGGCCTCCCTGCACAAGACCCACCTCGAGTGGTGCACGACGGAGATAGCGATGAACTGGCTCGGCGGCGAGCTGGGCACGGTGAGCAAGTCGGGATCCGGCACGCTGGCCGGCGATGCCCAGGCGGCGGATCTGGACGATCTGATCCGGGATGATTGCGACTGGATCACGGAGGTGATGAACGAGCAGATCGCCATGGACGCTCTGGCGCGACGGTTCCCGAAGGAGCCCGTGCTGGCCCGGTTCCTACTGAGGAAGCCGGACGCCACGGACGACGCGGCGGATATGACGACGATCAAGGATGCGGTGGATATCGGCGCTCGCGTGCCCGTGCGGCATGTGCACGACCGCTTCAGTCTGCCCGAGGCGGCGGCGGGCGAGGCGGTTCTGACGCCTGCGAACTCCGCGTCCGCCACGCCGGGCGCAACTGTGGATCCGGAGAGCGGTGGCGCGGTGCAGGGCGGCAAGGCGGCGGCCACGGAGCAGGTGAAGCAGGTGGCGTTGAACGGAGCCCAGGTAACGGCGCTCCTCGAGGTTATCGAGCAGGTGGCCACGAAACGGCTGCCGCGAGAGGCGGCGCTCGAGATCATCATGCAGGCCTTCGGCATCGAGGCCGACCAGGCGGAGGAGCTCATGGGCGAGGTGGGGCGCGGCTTCTTCGTGGAAGAGGATGTGACCACGGCGAAGGCCAACGCGCTGCGGTGCCTCTCCCGGGGGCCGATGACGGCCCGCGCGAACGCGGCGGCGCCCTCGCGGATCCGGGACCGGAATCCGGACCTGGATCAACTGGTTGCCAACGCTCTGCCCCCCTTCGGCACGGCCTATGCAGGATTGCTGCAGCCGCTCCTCGAGGGGATGGACACAGGTGCGGAGACCGCAGAGGACGCGGCGGCTCTGGCGGCGGAGTACTCACCCCCGGCCGAAGCTCTTGACGAGCTGGCTCACGTGGTGGCGCAGACGGTGTTCTGCGGCGCGATGATGGGCCTCGAGCCCTGCCGTGACGGGATCCCGGCCGCCCCGATCGGGGACGGGGCGGGCATGGCCTCGGCGCGTGCGAACGCCGCAGGTGTGGGCGAATACCGCCCGCTGCCCTTCGATGAGGCGCGCGAGTTCTGGGAGGGCAAGGTGGTTGTGAGCGACTATGCCGACTTGGAGAACATGGGCATGACGTGGATCGAGTCGCGCGTGCTCGGGTTCCAGGTGGCGGCGATCTCGGAGCGGGTGACGCTTGAGCGGCTGCGCGATGATGTTGGGCGCGCCATCAAGGGCGAGACATCGGTGGGGCAGCTGACGCGGGATCTGCGCGACAAGTACGGGCTGCACAGCGCATACGGCGAGACGGTGGTCCGGACGAACGTGCAGACGGCCTACAGCTGGGGCAACTGGCAGCAGCTTTCCGCCCCCGCCGTGGTGGAGGCGTTCCCGCTTCTGGCCTTCGACGTGGTGGACGATGAGGACACGAGCGACATCTGCCGCCCGCTGAAGAACAAGGCGTACCCCAGGGACAACCCCGTGTGGGATGGCCTCTATCCGCCGAACCACTACAGGTGCCGGACAACGGTGCACCCGACGGACGCCGAGGAGGCGGGGGAGGATGGCTACACGGTGGAGAGCTCCTGGCCCCGCGATGAGGTGACGGGCGAACAGTTCATGCCCATCCATGGGTTCGAGGGCAACTGCGGGAAGGTGCCGCTGCGCGATGTGCTGCCCGAGAAGATCGACAAGGAGAAGGAGAAGACGGCGGAGATCATCGGCGAGGGCGAGGTGGCGGACGCCGAGGAACGACGGCAGCTTGTGAAGGGTCGGCTGAAGGCGGCGGGCATTCCCCTGGAAGCCGAGGCGGACAGGATTCCGGCCGGGGCTCTGGAGGCGGCGGTTCCTCCGGGATTCGTTGGGGACGCGAAGGCGTTCTACCGACGCGATGAAGTCCGTGTGCACATGGGGACGGACCCGGCCAAGTGGCACGGTCTACCACAGACGATGCACCATGAATACGGGCACCATCTACACTACGAGACGGACGCGGTCACGAATCAATTCATTGATCCGGAGTTCCGGGACGCGGCGGTCAATGACCTCGCTGCGTGGGAGACGCGTGAGCGTGGGCGTCTCGGGGCCACCTTCGATGCGTACTACCGGGCGCAGACGCATCGCGCGGCCAGCGTGACCGATCATCTGAGCAGGCACGGGATCTGGGACGGCGATCCGGAGAATGCGCCTCTGGAGGCATACTACCAGGCCGCCGGGTACTTTGATGTCGTGGGCGGTATGTCCAAGGGCAAGATGGGCTGGGGCCACAAGGTGGGCTACTACCGCAGGCTGGACGGTGCCCAGGGGCTGAAGGACGTCTACGCCACGTGCTACAGTGCCCTGTCGCTCGGACACGCCGAGCTGGGGGCCGAGTTCCCGGAGACAATGGCATACGTGAAGAGGAGTCTGGGACTATGAACCTGATTAAGATGGAACGGTTGACGGGCGAGTACCGCGAGCGATTCGGCGAGGATCCGCCCTACAACATGGAGGACCCCGAGGAGCATATGAAGCGGATGCAGGAGGCGTTGGAGAAAGACGAACCCATGCCGGACGAAGATGTGCCGGACGGTGTGGACATCTGATGAAGAAGCAAAGCAATCCCCCCCCAACTGGCCAGAGGCCTGAGCCACCGCCACCACCGCCACCGCCACCGATACGGATACTGCGGGACGGGAGGGAGACCAGCGAGAGCGTCGCCGTGCGGCAGACTCCCGGCACTCCGGATCCGAAGCGGGTGGAACAGGCACTGCGCCGCATAGGCATGGCACTGTGCGCGTGCAATCACTGCGTGACCACGGACATCCCCGGAACCGAGACGGATGAAACGCACTGGCGGATCGACCACGGCCAGGAGTTGCAGGATCTGAAGTACTTGCGTGGAGTTCTATGTGCGGGGGAAGGACAATGACGATGGATCAGTCAACGCAGGGACCGAAGCAGGGCGACAAGCTCGTCAAGCGCGGCCAGGATCTTCTCCGGGTGGTCCTCGGGCTCTGGCTTTGCTGCCTGGTCAACGAGTGTGCGCAGGCGGGCGATGGCGGGGGCGCCGGCAAACGGCTCCACGTGGTCGAGAAGGCCGTGCCAGTGGACAAGCATGACGGGGTCGCGACAGGGCTTGTAGCCGGGCTTGACGGGGTCGCGGAAGGCGCGGGCGTAGCTGGCGGCCTCGGCGGCGAGATCGTTGGCGCGGCTCTCGCGGACAAGGTCCAGCTCTCTGGCGAGATCGTCGCCCCGGGAGACGGCGTCCCCGAGCTGCGCGCGCAGCTGTTCGCACGTGTGCCGGCAGTCCTGGAGATCGGCGGAACGCGCGTCGAGTGTCTTCTGCAGGTCGGCGGCTTTGGAGCGGTCGCGGCGACGGGCGTAGTGCTCGACGACGCGGGAGACGATCAGGCCGACGGTCAGGCCGATAAGCAGTGTCCGGGCAGAGCTGAGGAACACGATTTCCATGACGATCTCTTCGCGTGGCTGTCGTCAAGCCCGATCACGGTCGGCAACGCTCTCGGGGTCCTCGTTGCCCTGCTCATCTACACGGCCTACGCCGACTGGAAAGCGAAGCGTCGCGAGGCTGACGAAACGTAGGATTTCAAAGAGCCCGCCGGGGGACTAGTCGCCAAACTTCCCCCCCGGCGGGCAAGGCCCAACCACCAGTAAAGCAGCAGGAGCCAAGACGAATATGCCCGATGCAAACGCACGCGCAAGCGGCCGGATCGGCCGCGCGAACGCCGTCGCCATCGACACGGATGGCTGGATGGATCTGATGTGGGAGGGCCGCTGGCAGCACAGCGACGGCCCCATGGTGGCGGAGGCGGAGGACATCCGCGTCACGCACGAGAACCTGCTGGCCGAGGCGAATGCGGCCGGCCCCGACTGGACGGGGATCCCCGTCTACGTCGGCCATCCCGAAGTCAGCGGCACGATGGACAGCGCTCCGTCGCGCGCCTGGGTCAAGCAGTTCCGGATCAACTCCGCGGGCCGCCTGCAGGGCCGGGCCGAATGGTGCGGATCCGCGAAGGCCGACCTGGTCGACTCCCGCCAGTTCAAATTCATGAGCAATTTCGAGTACGGGGACATCGACCCGGACACTGGGGTGTTCCACCCCGCCTACATCAGTAGCATCGGGCTGACGAACAACCCGGTCAAGAAGGCGGGGCAACACCCGCTGGCGAACGCGAAAGGGGACAAAGACATGCCGGACGCAGACGGGACGAAGACGACGGGGATCGCCCTGGTGGGACGGCCCAACGCGGTGAGTGACAAGCTCGCGGCGCGCATCGAGGAGATCATCGGCGACGCCGCCGATCAGGACACGGCTCTGGAACGGATCTACGTGGAGCTGAGCGCCGCCTGGGCCCGGGTGGACGAGTTGGACGCGACTGTCACTCTGATCTACACCATGGCCAACGCCCTCGGCGTGGCAGTTGCCGCGGACGCGGATGTGCAGACGCGCTGCAACGCCCTGGAAACGGGCGTGCAGGCGCTGCGCGAGGACCGGGACGGTCTGGTGGTCGATCTGGCCGTGCGGGATTGCGCGGTGGTGGACAGCGCCGAGGGGCGGGCGAACGCGCTGCGCCTGGTGAAGGCGGATCCGGAGGGGGCACGCGCCCACTTTGCGGACTCCGCCGGGACCATCGGGCGCGGGAACGCGTCTGCGGATCCGCTCGTCGGCGGCATGCGCCCCCAGCGCGCCAACGCGGTGCAGCCGACGGAGGGCGAGGGCGAGCGGCAGGCGAACGCCGAGACGGTGCAGAAGATCACCACGCGCGCGAATGCGCTGTTTGCGGATGGCGGCAACTGGGACGTGGCCTGGAGCCGGGCCTGCGCCGAGATCGAAAAGGAAACGAAGGGGGAGAGCAAAACGGCGGGCGATTAGACGGACGCGGGCTCGCCACCCCTAGCGAGGACGAACGACACGAACCCAACGGAAAGGACGGCAAATGAGCAGAGCGAAAGAAAGCCAATTGGGCCAGGTGCATCTCCTGGCGGACGCGGAGCTGGATCGGTTCCGCATCGTGTGCCCCGGCACGGACAATGACCATGTGAAGTATGCGGCGGCGGCGACGGACCGCCCGTGCGGCCTGACGCCCGAGGGGTGCGAGGCCGCCGAGGACGCGGTGGCGGTGCGCCTCCTGGGCCTCGGCCAGAACCCCATCCTGAAAATGACCGGCACGGGCAGCAAGGGCGATGGTGTCTGCCCCGGCCTCAGCAACGGCTACGGCCGCGCGCTCCCCTCGAGCGGGCAGGTGTACATCTGCGCACGTGCGCTGGAAGACTGGACGGACGGCGAGGAAATCCCGGTGGAGACGTTCCCGGCGCTCCTGATCGACGCGGCCCTGGGCGCAAACTCCCGGCTGCGGTGCCTGGTGGAGGCGTTCGCGTTCGGCGACATGACGGACGGCGAATCCACGGCCGGAACGCTGAATCTGACGGGGAAGCTGCCCGCCGGAGCCAAGCCCCTGGGCGGCAAGATCGTGGTCGGCGCCGGCTTCACGGGCGACACGTCGGCGGCGGCGGACGTGGGCACGAGCGGCGACCCGGATGCGTTCATCGACAACGTGAGCGTGCTGGCGGCCGCCACGGTCTTCGGCAAGGCGTCGGACGATGGGCTGCTTCTGGCCGAGACCACGGTGCAGGTGACCGTGACGGGCGGGACGGACTTCGGCGGGATCACGGCCGGCGCGGCGACCGTGCACATCTTCTACCTCGACCTCTCCTAGTCGGGAGACGCCGGGACCTAACCGCAAACTCTACTGAATTCACAACGATAGAAACAGGAGACAGAGAACCATGAAACAGAACCTTTCCATCTTCCACCTGGTCGTCATGCTGATGGCTTCGGTCGCCCTTCTGACGGCCGTGCTGCCGCGCGGAGGCGAGGAAACCAGGGACGCCATGGATGTGGCGGCCCCGGCCCTCGCGGAGTCCGCAGCGGCGGCGGGCGAGATCTTCGTGCTCGAGGCCCCGTCCGAAATGCCGGGCCTGCCGATGGTCCCCGATCTGCCGCTCGCCCCCATGTGCGCGGCTCTGCTGCTGCCCGTGGTTCCCGGTGTGCGCCGGCGCGGGAAGCGCGCGAAGATCCGGACGCGATTCGGCGGGCCGCTGACGGCTCGGGCCAACGAGGACACTCCAGACACAGGCGTCGACGGTGGAGACGCGCCCAGTCTTGCGGGCGACTTCCAGGTACTGGACGCGGCCGGCAAGCCCATCGGGATGGCGAGCGCGGCGACGGGTGCCGGCGGGCAGCCTTTCGCGGCGATGCGGGCAAATGCGGTCACGGCGCAGGCGGCGGCGATCTCACCGCTCCTGACTGGCTACGCGAACGGCTACCCGGCCGACAATGTGAACCAGGTGGTGGAGTTTTTCTCGCCCACCGTGCCGACCCCGGTGATCTTCCAGTACCGAAACCCGGCGCTCGCCAACGCGCTGGGCATGGAGCCGAAGGACCAGATCGGGGCCACGGGCGTGCCGCAGACGGTGCATCCGGACGCCGCGAGTCTGACCTCCGGGCAGCTGATGTTCCGGGGGCTTGAGACGCCGTTCACCGAGCAGGACCTGCGGCTGGCCGAGGGCATGCTGGGCAACACGGCGGACCGCGAGCGGCAGCGGCGTGTGCGCTTCCTGGTCGGCACGCTCCGCCGGGGCCGGGCGTACCGGACCTATCAGCTCGTGCAGAGCACGGCGGGCGCGGCCACGGGTTTGACGATCTACACGGACCAGGATCCCTACAAGGCGCTCCGGAGCTATCTGGAGGCCGTGATCCTCGAGGCGGGATCCCCGGAATACGTGCGCGTGTGCCTGGGCTACCAGACGCTGAACGGCTTCAAGGATCATCCCCTGATCAACGGCGTGGGCGCGGGACGGCATCACGACGTGACCGAGGCGGAGATCGCCAGCAAGCTCGGGATCCCCGCGAAGAACCTGCTGGTGAGCTGGCACCAGGTGTGCGAGACGAAGCAGGGCAAGACGGCCTCGAAGACCGTGCTGATCGGGGCGACCCAGATGTACATCTTCGTCTGCCGCCCGACGCCGGACGAGGAGGACAACAGCTGGCTGAAGACCTTCACCCTCACGGGCCAGGCCGACGGCGACGGGCTGTTCAGCGTCTACACCCACGACCCACACCCCATGTACGAGCAGATCGGCTGCAGCTACTGGGAGAAGATGGTCAACACGAACACGGCCGCGAACGCGACCAAGCGTCTGGCCGTGACCTTCAGCGCCTCGGCCTCGAGCTGAGGAAACAACCCTGAGTGATTGAGCGCCCGGCCGGGCGGTTTCCCGGCCGGGCCGACAGGAGACACGGGACATGGCGAGCAGCTTCGGCATAGCGGCGGGCGATCTGCATCCGGATCCGATTCCGGACAGCGACTTCACGCTGCTGGCGGACACGGTGGACGTGCCCACGGCGATCGCGTCGGCGGAGCAGCTGTTCATCAGCTGGTGCGGGGGGCTGTTCACGACGGCCGCGAACATCGCGCTGGCGCGTCCCCAGGTGCTCGTGGTGGTGGTGTGGTACCTGCACTACCGCAAGGCTCAGGTGGAGTACAAGGTGCCCGAGGATGTGAAGCTGGCGAAGAAGTCGGCCGAGGCGTGGGCCACGTCGACGGGCCAGTCCCTTCTGTCCGCCGAGGGCACGGTGCAGCAGCCTGGCGCCGCGAGCGTGCAGCACGGCGCCACCACGGCGCGGTTCACGCGCAGCAAGATGGATCTGCTGTAGGAGCAACCAACGATGGTCCGGATCACGACAACGGCAATGGCGGTGGACGCGGAGCTGGGCGATGTGGAGCATCGCGTCCAGCACGCCGGGCCCGCCAACGAGGTGACCGGCCAGGCGCTGCGGAACGCCATTTTGCGCAACTTCCGGCGGGGTGGCCTCTTCCCGTCGAAGTGGAGGCGCAGCCGCCGGGCCAAGGGGTTCGGCGGGCAGACGCTGGTCGACAAGGCCACACTGCGCAACTCCATGCACGCGGCTCACGGGGACACCTGGGCGTCTGCCGGCACGGACGTGGTCTATGCCGGGATCCACCAGTACGGCGGCCTCTGCGGCCGCAACCATGCGACGAACATGCCGGCGCGGCCCTTCCTGCCGATCGACGAGGCCGGGCGACTGGAGCCGGGCCTGGGTCGCAGGATCGAGCGGATCCACGCCGCGTGGATCCTCGAGGGGAGGGTGTAGCCATGGCCAACCCGTTCAAGGATCTGAAGACGGCGGCGTGCAGCGCGGCCGGGGCGGTGTCCGGAGTCGGCGTGGGGCTGGGCACGGACGGCCGCACGGAGAAGGAGATGGCGGCGGAGGCGGCACGGCGGCGCTCCCAGGGCGCGACGGTGTTCTGCCGGGTGACGGGCGGGGAGCGCATGGAGTCCCCGCGACGGGCGGACAGGGCGGACACGCAGCTTGCGTTTGCGGTTGCCTGCCCGAACGCCGGGGGCACGGGCTCGGCGCTGGACCAGGCGTACGAGATCGCCTGGGCGCTGTACGCGGCCGTGCGCAACCAGAGCCTGGGGCTGGACTGGCTGAACCGGCCCCTGGCATGGCTCGACTGGGAGCTGGTCTACGATTCCCAGACGTGCGCGATCATCAGCATTCTGTTCGAGACGAATTTCGACATGAGCAGTTACGGAAGTTCCGGGTAGACACCAGCAAAAGGGAAAGAATCGATGAGCGACACACAGAAGTATTTCCAGGCGTCCCTCGCGATGACGGGCATCACGACGCCCACGTTCGAGGACATCGTCTCCGTGCAGTTGGATTTCGAGGGCGACGTCATCGAGAGCCGCGTCGCGGGCGAACGCGTCGTGCGGGTGCACGGCCAGAAGGGCAAGAAGTTCACGGGCTCGATCAAGAGCGAGAAGAACATTCTGGCGCTTTGCGGCGTCCAGGCCGCCACGCTGACCATCACGCTGCTCGATGAGACGGGCGGGGAGAACGATCTGCCCATTGCTCTCGGCAAGACGGAGTTTCACAAGATGGGCGTCGAGGCCGGCTCCGACGACGGGACCCCCGTGCCGTTCACGGTGGGCTTCCAGAGCGAGCCGCTGGCCGACGGTATCGGCGACGGCGGCGGCGGCGCCTCCGCGGCATCCGGCTCGTAGGGGGGAGTGAGACGTGGCAGAGAGACTGGTCACAATCCGGGTCGGGGGCGCGGAGGCGACCTTCCGCGTCCTCGACTCCAGCGACGGGCTCGAGACGGCGAACATCCACCTGCAGGAGGTGCTCCTGTGGAGCTCCTACGTCAGGCGCTTCCAGGAGTTGTATTTCCCCCACCCCGAAGGGCGGGAGGAGACGCTGCGGATCGGCGCGCTGCTGTGCGAGCCCGTTCTGCTCGCCCAGGGGCTGGATCCGGAGACGGCTGGACGCTGTGGCGACGCCATCGCCTCGGGCGTCCTGGACCGGCTGCTGCCCATGGACGAGGACCCCGCCAAGCCGGGCGAAACCACGTTCGAGCGGCTGGCGCGTGCGCAGGAGTACCGGCGGCGGTCGCTGCGCAAGCTGCTGGTGGCCCTCGCCAAGGGGGCGGACGCGGCGACGCTGGACGCGTTCTGCGAGGAGGCGCGGGACTGGGGCGCGGCGCAGCAGATGATCGACGAACTAATGGGCGGGGGAGACGAGCACTCCGATGAAAACAAAGACAGCGGATCTGGAGATGGCGCGCACATCGGTGCGAGTGGGACGGCTGGCGACGATGAGGGCGCGCGGTCTCAAGCAGGTGTGCCTGGAGCTGGCGAGGACGCAGGGCACCAGCCCGGCGGAGATCCGGCGGGGCCGGTGGACGGCGGGGGAGATGCTGGAC
>Ga0307928_10000874_pt1 | contig 22591 bp, 38 predicted proteins | sample AceLakmetagen232_FD_201815 | JGI IMG/M metagenome (GOLD analysis project Ga0307928, IMG submission 201815) | Saline water microbial communities from Ace Lake, Antarctica - #232 | ecosystem: Environmental > Aquatic > Non-marine Saline and Alkaline > Saline | place: Antarctica: Ace Lake... | reverse complement strand
TTTGCCTTCTAATGTTCTTGCTTCTATTGCCATAATCGTTTTCACCTCATACTAGTTTATCAAACATACTCATTGTTTTCTTTTTTAGTCTTATAGGATCGGGGTCTTTTATCTTCCCCATAGTTTTCCCAAACTCGTCAATCATTACAATCTTGAATGGTTTTTTCATGTTCTCTCCCTCATTTCTCGTCTTAGCTTAAACTCACTATAAAGTAAAACGGTAGAACCATAAACCCCGACTAATGCTAGAAAAGAAAATATGTATAGATTTGTATATGATGCTAGAATTGGAACTTGAAACATACCTGATGCGTTTTCTATAAACTGACAGCCTGTTTGAAACTGTATTCCATCTGCACCGAAAGGATTTATGAAAGGAAAGTTCACAATAAACATAAAGCCATAACCCAGAACCTTTAGAACGACAAGATCGTGTTCATACGCGAACCACAGTAGAACAAATATCAGGGTCATTAATAATGCGTATATATACCATATCATTTTTATCGTTTAGTAAAGGGGTGAAAGAGATGCCGAAGCACCTCATAACCATGTGCAGCCATTTGGATTTTATATGATACCAAATACTCTAAATGTAAGTACCATTAGTCCGATTGCTCCAGCGAGAGCGACGGTGTTCCAAATATTAATTGTTGCAGTATCCCAGCCGGATTGGTTTGCACCAAAGACTTGAGGAAAGAATACTTGTGCAATTAATATTACAGCAATAGTTATTGCTACAATACCAGCAACGATTGCAGATGCGACTTGTCCTTTTTTATTATTTATAATAATCACCTAGCTTAGAAAGTATTATGTTTCATAATGATAAAAGGTTATTCCATAAAATACATAAATAAAAAAAAGAATAGATTTATATAATTTCTAAACAAAAGTGAATTATGTCTGATGGAAAAATGACCTCAATCACAATTCATATTTCTAGAGTTTTAAAGGAAGAACTACATAGAAGTTCAAAGAAAGAATATAGGAGTATGAATTCTTTTGTTCTTCATTCAATAAGGGAGAGGATAGATAAAATTGAAAGCAATGAAACTAAAAGCTCTGACTGAATTTGCAGAACAAGTATTTGAAGACCTTGCAAACAATGACACTCTTAAATTCTTAAAGTTTGATTGTGAATTAAAAGATAAGATATTGAACGTTAGTCACAAAAAGATGAACATTAAACCAATGGTCATAAAAACTCTTTTGATTAAAGGTGGTTTATCTGATAATGATTATGAGGTGTTGTAATTGAGCGATAAAAAAACTGTGGAGATCAATAAAGAAAAACTTCAGAAGTATTTCAATAAAACAATTATTCGTATCGGGATTCTTTTCATGGTTGCTATCTTCTTACTTAACGTCGGCGTTAATGGTTGGGGGGTCAAACTTTACGTTAAATGTGAATCTGTCAATGGCTGTCTTAATCCTTTGTATATTTGTGAGGGTAATGAAACAGAACAATGTAATATTGAATATGGTAACAAGTACCATGAGAAATTATGTGACGATGGTTACTGCGAAAGAATAATGCAGTCGGGTCAGGAGATAGGACAGAAGCCAAACTTCCTCGCAAACAATGCAGGACTTATGATGTTTCTCCTTTGGGTTCTGATGTTTGGTGTGAATCATATATACTATAACAAAAACAAGAGGTCTGAACCTAATGACTAAAAAAGAGATACTTGAAGCTTCTATCAAAAACCCTGACAGTAAAGAAGAGCAAGAGGAAGACGAAGACGACTTGAAGGAAGTGCCCGCTAATGATTTAGACTTTCAGTTCTCTATGATCGAGCCAGGTTTTCAAAGACCTAAGAAGGGATTCAAGAATAAATTAAAAACTCTCAAAGGAACTAAATACACATACGAGGTTGATGAGAAAGGCACAGTCATTACTGATGATGAAGGTAACCCCATAATAGAAAAACAAGAAGAGGTCTTTGAAGACTTGTCTGGCTATCTTCAATTTTGGGGTAGAGACTTCAGACTTGGAAACCTTTCAATGTGGAGTGGTGAATACGAGTATGTTATTAAATATGTTTCTCTCGCGGCTGATCTTTTAACAGAGGGTTTTCCGCGCCCTTGTCTTGCTGCATTAAATAAAGCAGCATCACGTTTAGAGCTTTCAAGTAGTAAGGCCGCAAAACTCAGAGAACTTATACAAACCATACGAAAGGTTTCTATCACTGGTTCGCAAAGTCAGGAGTCAGAAAGACCAAGTGTGAGTAACGTTGCTAAAAAATATATATGAGATTTCAACATGGCAGTAAAAACAAATATTCAGAAATGGATGGGTATTCAATGCATACTTCCATTCTCAACATTAATTTTACTTATTGGATATACTTTAATAATATCAGAGCTTTATTTAATTGGCTCTATCTTTGCAGCCATAGGTTTTATTTCTCAATTATACTTGAGCATTAAACAACGGTTCATATCCAAAACAATATGGAAAGGTGATAAGCTTGACTGAGATCAATATAGATTATGAAAAAGATAAAATGAAATGTGAACGTAATGGTTTGACAATAGAAGATTACAATAAATACAAATACTATCAGAAACGAGAGGTTGTGTCTTATATCGCAAATACTTGCGTATATGTTTGTGTTGGGATTGTTCTTGGTATAAGTATTGTTATTTGAGGTGTTAAAGAATGAATCCTATAATGCTAATATGGTTTACAACTCTAATCCTGCTTTGCGTATTCTTGGCTCTCGTTAATATTGCCACAAGGAATTTCATATTCACATTCTTTGATTGCAGGATGGGTAGGGGTAAAAAGATATTCATTACTGTTAAGTCGTTAAACGATAGATACTTTAGAGCCGGAACTGTTGGAGAGAAAACCTTTATTGATTTCAAAGATCAACAGAAGAAGATACAGAAGATAACAATACCTGATGATCATAAATTCGAAATGATATTCGGATTTAAGGCGTTGACCTGGGATGAAGCAAAGAACCAAATAATGACATACGATGGGACTGTTCAAGTTTACGATACTCAAAAGAACCAGGACTTATATGAACGAAGCATCAAGGGTGCTGAAATAAAAAACACCCGTGAGACAATAAAGAAGCAGATGATTCCTGTATTGGCTCTTGTTGGTGTTGTAATAACTTGTTTCCTCGTCTATCAAGTATATCAAAGACAAGACTTGTTATATAACAACATGTTGGAAATGAAAACCATCATTGAAGCCATACGAACCACAGGCGTTATAAAGTGATTATAGCATACAGAGTTGTTTGGAACAAAGAAGTTGAGGACTACTTGGCTCTATTAAAGAAGAATATGCAAGACATAGAGTTCATGGGTGTCATAAAGCTCTCGGGCAATATATTTGTACTTAAAGGTGATTCTGACACTCAAAGGTTTGTTGTGCTTGATATGAGTTCTATGCTCGACATACTCATGCCTAGACTGATAAAGAGACTTTCTTTCAGGATTGGTCTTAAGAAGCATGGTTACACTGATAAGCCGCAATATATTAAAGATCAAAGGCTACTTAGCATATTGTTCAGGGATAAGACCCCTATATGAAGATGGGACACCATGAGGTTCATCAATGGCTGCTGCAACAAATAGAACAAGGTAATCGTGGATATTTTAGCAGTAAGGAGATAAGAACGCATGTGAAACAAGGAGACATATGCAGAGACTTAAAGAAGCTTTGGAAGTACAACCTTATAGACATTCAAATAGATTTGCTCGGAATCAAGCGAACTTATAGAGCCAAGATGCAAATAACAGGCACACGTTCCAAACATATTAAAGGGGTTTGATTATTTGGAGTTATTATGATTAACATAATATATTAATACATAATATACCGGTAAAGGGTTGGGACTTTGGTTGCATCTATCTATATAGGGTCAATCTGGGTCAAATATCTAATAATAAATCAGGTGATAACAAATGAACAACAACAATGAAGAACTGAAAAATATCACAAAAGAAATAGAGCGTGTTGGTGATAATATAAAACTTGTCGCAGACAAGATTGATGTGATTGAAAAGGACATCGCTATCTGTGTCACAGAATATTTAAATCGTTAAAACAATTGGAAAAATGGAAAACGAAAAAAGCAACATACAAAAGCGACCACGAAGAGAAGTAATAACGTTTATGATCTTGGAACAAAACAATATGTTCTCAGGATTTCTTCAACAATACTATAGGGAGAAATGTTTAAACATGCAATCTATAGTATACCCTTCACTGGCTTCTTCGTTTCTCACCCTTTGGGACATGGTGAAATATGAATATTCGGATCATGATAAAACTACTTTTCAAAAATTAGACTCTGATATGAAGATCATAAAACAAAATCTAAAAAAGAGAAAAGATGAATACTTTGAAATGATAATTTCAGCAAACGACGAAATTCAAAAGTTCCTACTTAAAACAGGGGTTACTGCATTTGTCAACGTCTTAGATTACGATACTACAAAACCTGAAGAAGAAGATCGGGTGCATCAATTTTGAAACCTGGTGGTGATTAAAATCAATAAACAAAAAATAATATGTAAATACCAACAAAAGAATTTTGCACAAATGAAGATAGAAGAATATTATAAATCGCTCCCCGACAAATATAAATATTCAAATGGGATGCCTTTTAATTCTCACGTAAAAGATACACTAGACTACATTCTTAACTTCAGGGTTAATAGACACTTTCCATCCGCTATAATAATAGATGGTATGAGCGGACAGGGAAAAACAACACTCGCATACCACATCGCGGAATACATACAGAAGCACAACGTCATAGCAGATATGCAGCACGGTATGGGTCTTTCTGATTTCATGACAAAGGTTAAGCATTGCATAAAGAATAATGTTAAGTGTCCCATTTATGATGAAGCTGGCGATAGTGATAAAAGAACATTTTACAGTCAACTAAATAGAATGCTCATGAGGTTCTTTGATCTATACAGAACGTTTAAAATTCTTCCCATAATTGTTCTTCCAGTATTCAACAGACTTGAAGATGGACTATTTGATAAAGGCATCCCCAGACTATTATTACATTGTCATTCGAGAACAAAATATGATGGAAACGTTTCTGCATACAGTCTTAGAAGAATGCTTTATCTAAAAAAAACTATGAGTAACAAAGAAATACTATATATACAGAAAGCATATTCGTTCAACAGACCAAACATAAGATTTCATTTTAAGAACCTGCCGCCAAAAAGAAGTAAAGAACTCGACACATACAGCGGTCAGAGCAAGCTAAAAGAATTCCATGAGCTTGATATATTAAACAGGGGTCTTATTAATATTAAAGAAATTGCGGATGGTTTGGGTCGCTCTGTTGCCTGGTGCAGAAAGCACATTCATTCTCTTAAAATAAAAGAGACGGAGATTTGGAAGAAATCTAAATATTATGAAAAGAAGATCATGAACAGATTAGAAAAAGAAATTAAATATTAAATGATTCTGGATTATATTTCATTCTTATTTTTAGAATCTTTTCTTGTTGCGTTAACGATTTAGATTTGTGATAGTCACTCTTTTTTCTAGTCAATATCTTTTCCCTGTTCTTATAATAGTATTCTAGTTTGTTCATCTTGAATATTTAATCATGAATTCTATTTTGTTTTTTATCATCGATAGTATCAAACTCATTTCTTCTAGATAATACGCATCGTCTTTATCTTGAATTATTATTATCATCTTACTTCTCCTTTGAAAATATCTCTAGAAATCCTGTGTTTTGGATTTCCTTTAAATACATATATTCCAATTTCTTCCCCAGTTTCATAATCATAAAATCTTAATTCAAATTCTCCATCTTCATCCGCAAAATAATCACACCCTATTTTAATCACCTTCTCCTTCGTTTACTTGTCACCATTATCCTTTCCTAAATATCTATAAAATAATATGAATGCTAAGACAACAGCAAAAGCCATCAATATGCACCCATACACTTTCCACTAAAAAACTTTTCTTCAGTTCTATGATATTTATTTGCCATCGTTCTCACCTTATTTATTGTTATATTTGTGATAGCTTGTAATTAGATACCTGCCTATCCAAGTCATTTACTCCTACCTTTTATTGTTCTGTTATATGCTCTTGTAATTATGTCTGCATAACTTCTATCACCCATATCTATAAATACACCCGCATTATTAACAATAGGTTTTTGTCTATTGATAAATTCTTCTCTCAAAAAAAGAGGATTACATTTGCTGCGCATTTCTAATAGTGTTTTCATATTTTTCATATCGTTCACTATCTTATCATTCTTATAATCATTTTTCATATCATTCACCTATTCTTTCCTTTTAATCTTTGTTAGCCGACCCGACGACTGAAAGGAGGAGAGCCTGCAAGGCGTGGCAAGGGAGTGAAACGACCGCAGAGTTTTCTTACTGCCGAAAATCTGATGGGTGCCGTAGTTTTTACTTACTTTAATATAAATTTCTACGAAGTAGACTAAATATCCGTAGGATGAGAAAGGGGCTAGTCCTACGGACATATAGACTCGCTACGCTCGAAATTTATAATAATTTACTTATTTCTTTCTTTAAAACTTTTTCAACTTCAAGCTTTAAATCAATTATCTTTTTTCTATGTTCTAATGCTGTATTATAATGTATTCTTGATTTTTTAATTATTTCCTCTTTTATTTTTCCTTTTGGAAATGGAAATAAAACATACTTCTTAAAATTATTAGGAGATATTTCAGGCTGAGAACAACCAGATTGTAAATAAAAGAATTGTTTTTGCATCACATCACTTTTTAACATAACCCATAATAAAATTGCTTCATCTTCATCTTTTGGTCTAATTTGAATATTTCCAGTAGTAAATAACTCTCCATCATATTCTGAAGTTACTTTTAATATTCCTTGTGTGGAACCAATAGGTCTTGGAATTAAAATATCATTTTCACTAACTCTTTCTTTAGCTCTTGATGGAAGATTAAATAAAATATCTTCTTCAAAACCTAAAACCCAACCCAAATCTTTTTCAGTATTTCCAATATCCACGTACTTAAATAAATGAGTTTTATTTTCTTCTCGCTCATTTTTATTCATAATTGGAACTATATTTAATCTATTTGCCTCAATTACTTCAAAATTATTTTTATCTAATTTGTTAATTATTTTATGTATTTTATCTAATTGTGGAGAGTTAAAATAACAATCTATTCTATCAAATATTTTTTCATTAAGAATAATCCATGTTTTAGAAATATTTGTTAAATCTAAATTAGTGTATTCATCAAGAACGGTATTTAATTTATGAATGTATTTTCTATATTCTTTCATTTCTTTAGAAATTTTATTTTTTAAATAATTAATTTTATTTAAAATTTCTTTTTGTTTATTTTCATCAGGGAGAATAATATAAATTGAACCAATTTCATTTAAAGATAATCCGCTTTGTCCTGCTCTATAACCCCCTAATTTCATAAATTGTTCATATGCAAAATAGCTATTTAGATATAAATGAATAAAATCGGGAGAGATTTTAATAGATTTATTTATCTCTTTTAATCTGATTATTCCTAATGCTTGATTTAAATTTGCTTTATAATTTTCTTGAAATAAGGCAATTCTGCCAATTGTTCCAGTTTTTGCAATAATTAAATCATTTTTTTTAACTTGTGAGTTTTTTAATTCTTCATTTTTTTCTTTAGATATATATTTATCTCGCTCAATAGTAATTATTTTCCCAGATTTATTAATATTAGAAATTTGTAATAATTTAACGGCATCAGGATAATTCTCAGGAACATAATCATATGTGTGTAATTGAAATCCCATAGGTCCTGAAATTACCTTTTCAGATAATAAGTTCTTTAATTGCACTTTATATTTTGAACTCTTTAATTTTGAGATTAATTCTATAACTTCAGGGTCATGACTATGACAACTAAGTTTATCCAACTGTTTAGTATCATTTAAGATAAATGTTTTAATTTCCATCTTCAAATTTTTTATATTCTTTCAGAATACCCCATAAATCGCATTTGTCAGGCTCTGGCTTTCCGCTATCACTATGGCCAATATTTTCAGAAATAGCCATAAAAATTGGTGGTTGTTCTTCATCAATACTAATTTTTTTTCTTAAATATAGAACTGAAGTTTTAGTTCCAGTATCTGCATTTGTAAATGTGTTTCGTGGTAATGAAATAACTGCTTTAACAATAAAATTATTTAAAATATACGTTCTAAAATATTTCTCTTGATCTGCATTCAAAACAGATTCATCAATTACAGTTAATAATTTTCCACCTTTTTCTAAAAAATCACAATATCTTTCTATAAACATAACATTAGACTTCAAAGAAGTAACTCGGTTATCTTTTTCTTTATTTAATTCTTTATAGCTAATATCGTAATCCTTTAAGATTTCTTTTTCATCTTTTTTGCTCCACTCATATTTTGTAGAAAATGGAGGATTTGTAAAAATAACATCGAATTTAAGATGGTCATTTAAGATTTTATCCCTCAATTCCGTAATTTCTTTTTTCCTTTCATCAGAAAGACTTTTATCAAAATTAAATTTTTTATCAAGAGTGTCTAAACAATAAACATTACTTGAACCATCCCCATGAAACCATAAATTCATTCGTGTAACTCTTGAATTTTTTAAACTTTTTTCAGAACCATAAATATTTTCTCTATATACTTTATCTTTTATTTTATCTTTTTCTTTATTAGATAAACTTTGCATGTCATTAATCTTATTGACTATATCTGCCATCGCATCAATCAAGAAACCACCTGATCCACTACAACCATCAAATATGGTATCAACTTTATTTTTAGTAACCTTTAAATCAGCCATTTTAACCATAAATTTAACAACACTTCGTGGTGTAAAAAATTGCCCTAAATCTTTTCCCCTAACAGTTGCGGATAAAAACGTTTCAAACATCCGACCATTTAAATCTTCATCAATATTAAAAAAATCAGTATGTTGTAATAATTTTACTACTTCTTTTATTGTTGCAGATTGTAAATTTATATTCTCATTATCTTCAAAGATTCTTTTTTTACCTTTATTTTCTCTTTCATTTTTTAAAAATGGAAGTAATTCTTCCTTGAATAAAATAGAATTTACTGGGTTTACGGCTCCTTGCTTTTTAATCCATTGTTCAGAAAATTTTAATTCTTCAAGTGGTGGAAATTCCCCCTTGCTTATATATTCAGTATGAACATCTTTATCTTGTTTTAATTTTATAAAAAACAACTTACAAAACTCATAAAACGCATCCGTTGGATTTATTGTTTCTTTCTTCCAAATTAAGTTATGGCATGCTCTAAAAATACCGTCTATTTCTTGAGTTGGAACTTTTTCAAATTTAAATTCAGAATTCAAATCTTCTTTCGTAAGTATTATTTTATGTGTTGCCATCTTCATCAGTTATTTTATTTGTATCAATAGTATTAAGAAACTCGTGTTTGTTTACTTCACCTTGTTTCTTAGGTGTTAACCCCTCACCGAATTCATTGGGGGTTTTTTTACCAGCCCATCTTAGGTGATATCCCGACTTTTTCCGATACTTCTTATCTTTGCTGCCTTTGGGTCTTCCCAAAGTATAACCTTGCGCTTTACGCCTAGCTAAACCCGCCAGGACGCGCTCTCTTATTATATCTCTTTCAAACTCTGCAAGTACGGATAATATCCCGACAAGAAGCTTTCCTGAAGCTGTAGACATATCTATATTATCAGTGTATGATATGAAACCTATTCCTTTATTATGGAATTCGTCAAGTTCCATTATGAGTTCTGTTGAGCTTCTCGCCCATCTATCAAGCTTGTATACTACTACAGCATCAAAGACGTGTTTTCTTAGAGCGTCAAGTAATGCTTGTTTTCTCGGCCTGGTCTTTCTTGTGGATTCTACTTCTTCTATGATCTTATACTTCCAACCTTTACGATCACAGTATTCAGCTAAGATTCGCTTTTGATTTTCTGTGGTCTGTTCTTTGGTTGAAACCCTACAATATATTGCAACATCTTTAATATTTATTTCCACCATTCTTCACTTCACCTTCTTACAGTTTGTTTCTTTGAAATAATCTAAAACCTTTTTACCTAGTAATAGTTCTGTTGCATTCATTTCAATTACCTCGTTCGTTTTAATCTAGCATTTCCCTTTTTTATCTCCACCTTTAGGTCTGCTAGGCTTTGGGCTTCTTTGTCTTGGTCCTTTACCATTTCTGTCTGGCGTGTTAATCACCTCGTCAAATTTTATATGGTTTTTTTTCTTTTATTGAACATATCTTTGATTGATTTTATCTCGTCTTCTGAAATTTCTTTGTATTCTCTCATTTGATCTCAGTTATTATGAATGATGGTGTCGTGGTGTTTGCGGGAAAATAGCGGAATTGTAGAATAAACCCCTTTCGCCACCCTGGACACCATCTGCGAAAGTATTATTCTTCTTCTGGTGTTTCTTCTTCATGTTTCGTTGTATGTAATAACTTAACTAACTCTGTTGCAGCAGTTGATCTTTGTGTAGACATTAATATATTTTTTTTGTGTAATCCTTTCAGTACGTATGTGAATTCTTCTATGTAAGAATCCAGTTCTATTTCTTTCCATGCTTCCATATTAATCACTCTCCAAACTTCTAGGACTTATATCTATGAAAGGCATTCCTGATGTTGCATCTGGAAGCTTTCCGTCCCACTTATCTATTGCTGAAATCATCATTTCTATTTGTCTAAGTTTAACTAACTCGGGTGTTACTACGTCCCTTTGCAATCTCAGAGCTTCTGCTTCACCCTCTGCTTGTGTTATTTGTTGTTCTTTCTCTATTATTATTCTTTCAAGATCGCGCTCTGCTTTCAATTTAAGCTGCTCTGCTGTTACCTTCTGTTCAATAGCTTTATCAAACTCTTCTGAGAATTGAAAGTTTACTATATTAAAAGAATCAACTTCAACATAATACGTCTTTACTTTTTCAGAAATAGCATTCTTCATATCTTGTGTAACGTTTGGTCTTTTTGTTATCAGTTCTTCAGCTTTGTATCTTGCAGTGACTTGTTTTACAACTTCCTGTATTGCGGGTTCTATTATCCTGTTTCTATATTCTCCCCCGATCTCCACATATAAATTAGCTACAGCAAACTTATTTATATGATAATTAAAAGCAATCGTTGTTTGAACATCTTGTAAATCTAAGCTCGCACTATCTGCAAGACTTTCTAGTTTCTGCGTTCTTACTTCTATGTTTTTAACGGTCTGTGCTATGGGTATTTTGAAACCTAATCCTTCAGGTATGCTTCTCATTGTTGGTTTGCCGAATGTTGTTAGTACGCCTCTGTGACCCACTGGAACTACATAAACACTTAGAATCGCAAATATTATTAACAAAAACGCAAAACTTCCAAACATAAACTTCATAGAATCTTTATTTTTTTTTCTTTTCACAACCCCACCATACATTTCTTCGTTTCTTCTATTCATCTTAGCTCCACCTTCTTTCTGTTTCTTGATTTCTTAAAACCTCTTGCGGCTCTAATGTTTGATATCCCAATATCGACATGATCTATATTTCTTTTATTCAACTTTCTCACCTTCAGTCTATTTCTATTAATGTAGTAAAATCAATCTTGTTTACTGAGATCGTCTTTCCATCTGTTCACCGAATCCCACTTTCCATCGGACTTTAGTTACTCTGACAGAAATCAATTCGCCTTTCTCTGCTTTGCTTCCTTCTACGAATATCACGAAGCCTTCGTGCTTACATACTCTATCGTCTTTTTTTCCTATACCTTCTACTTCAACTTCAAAAATATCTCCAACGTTTGGTTTATTAGTCTCCAATCAAATCTCCTCTTGTTTGTTATCTTCTCTTAGTAATTCATCTATTGCTTTCATGTCTTCAAGTGCGGTTGCACCTCTTTGTTGTAATATTTTTACAAGTTCATTCTCGAAATGAATCCCCCAGACGCATCTCTCATTCTCTTCATCTTCTATGCTTAGATAGTCTCCGCAGTCATTATCATATTGACTGCACTTTATCCCGCACTTGTAATGTTGTTTAGTTAACTTGTGATCTTTATTTTGTTGATATATTGGTCTTTCATATCCGTCTATCATTTTCAAAACCCTCTCATCTTTGTTGGCTTACTCATCCTCCCACCTGGTGGTTTCTTCTTTGGCTTAATTTTTAGTTTCTTCTTAGTAATTATGTCTAGTGTTTGTTCATCTATGCCTAAGGCTTCTGGAACTGTGCCATCTTTCTTTGCATGTGGCTGTACTTCGTATTGCACACATCCGTTAATGAACTCTGTTCTTGCTACAACAATCCCTGTTAAACCTGTGATCTTATCTTTTACTTTTGTTCCTAGATTTATCATTCTTCTTTCACCACCATACTTTTATTGAAATTAATTCCTGTTCCCTTTTCTACAGCATCGATTAAAAACACTATCGATGATAGAATTATCTTATCGTCATGTCCTTCAAAACAATTTATTAAGCTCTTAACTAAAGCTTCAACTTCTTCTTTCTGATCTTCATCAGGAATGAATAACGTTTTCTTTGGTTTAAAGTTAGCCCCCATCTTTTACTTCACCCCCAAAGAAAAAATTAATAGTAATCCCATCATACAGATAAGCATCATTAAAGCAGGTAATAATTTTCGCCAGCTTTGATTAACTATTTCTGTCCACTTCATCTTTACTTCACCCCCGATAATGTTTCCTTCTTCGTCTTCTTCTTCTCCCACCTTTTACTTCACCTTCTTCTTATCTCTTAACTTCCTTATTCTTCTATTGCAGTCTACTAGACTATGTTCTAATCTAAGAATTTTATCCTGGCACTGATCGTTATACTTCTTTGCCTTCTCTTCAGAAAGCATTATATTCATTGACTTACGTTTTCTTTTGTACCCTGTTATGTTCATTCTTCACTTCACCTTACTTAACTTATATTTTCAGATCTTTTTAGATGTATTTCAAAGTTGTCATCGAATGAAGTTGGCACACCTAATATTTCTTTATCCAATTCATCCATCCAATATAGTTTTGTCTTCTTCCACTTACACATCATACCCACCTGGTTAATTTTTGATTCAAGACCGACTCTGCAAACGCAATTCTTTGTTCCCTGTTCTTACTATAATATGTTTTTTCAAAAGCCCATAGCTTCTGATCTAAAGAGAACTTCTCTCTTGCGTTCTTCTCTGCGAAATTCTTATCTCGCTTTTCTAAATTCCTACTTCTTTCTACACGATTTAAGAAAGCTGCATTAGAAGTCATAGTAAAACCTCTTGCCTTTCTTTGAATGCTGCATTAAAAACATGAAGTCCTAGTTTTGGGTCAACTAAATTTCTTAATATCTGCCGTTTATTTTCCAATTTAAAACTTTTAAGTTCAAACCCAAATCTATTTGTATTTACAGTCACGTCCTTTATACGTTGCACACAACTATTCAATGTTGGATTAGATTGAATGTGAAAATTTGACCAAAACATATGTCTGCCTCTTATTGCAGAAGGCTTTCTTAATGCTTCGTAATAAGGAATTACATTTTCTACAACCCACGGATTGAATCCGTGCTTCTGTAATAAAATTACTTCTTCATATAATTTCAGATCAGCATATCTTATTTTGTTTTTCCCACAAGTATTGAAAGAATGATTTATTCTTGAATGAGTTGGACATGGTGGAGAACTCCATATAAAATCATATTCTTTGAAGTGATCGATCAAGAACTTATGAGCATCTGTAATTATTACTTTATCATCAGGATAAAATTCTTTATACACCCTAGCTATTGATGTATTGTTCTCCACAGCAATAACTTGGACGTTCTCCCACAACTTTCGATTTCCTCCAATTCCAGCATATAAGTTTAGTACTTTAATCATAGTAAACCAAATCTCCATAGAGGAATATAATAGAATATTATAAAGTAAGCAGAAATCTCAAAGCAGAAGGAAAAGAAACCGGAAGAAGAAACATTAGGTCTCTTTGTTGCGTAAGGAATATCATCCAACATAATCAACCCTTTCAATTTTACTTTCTTGCGCTTGTTGTGGTGTTAGGATTGTTACTATTTGTTGAATTTGCTGCTGTGTATGAAACTGTGCTTGTGTTAAATCTCCTAGCTGTTTCTGGGTAGCCATAATGAAGCTTGACAGGTCTGAATTTTTAGGGGGGTTCTTGTACAACCAATCATTAAGGTACGGTTCTACAGTCTCAGAATCCGTTAGAGCGCGGTCTGCGTGTGTGTATTCATGTTCTGCTCCCTTGGACTTATCGATGGAGAACCAAACCCTTCCGTCTTCTCCCCTCACAATCATGTGTTCTCCATCACGCGCATTAGCTATCTCCGAAGGGTTTCGTGCTAGATGGTGGTCTACCATTCTGATATTGGCTTTGCCTTCTTTCCAGACTGAGAACCCGAACTTGTTACATACTTCTCTTAGCATTCTATTAAAAGAATAATCACACTTTAGTACCGCTTGCCATTTATCAGGGTCTTTGAAATCTTCTTTGGCTTGCAGTTGAACCTCTACCGTATCTGAATGGAGTTTGATCATCCATTCTCTATAATTAATTCCATAGTTCCCTTTTTCTTTTCGTATCTTATGATACCTTGGAAAGAAGTAATAAGGTTTTATTAGAAAATGAAGTTTATGAAGCCGCCATTGTTTGATTGTTATTTTGTGATCTTTGAATCCGTTTAGGCTGACAGGGGTTGGGTTTTTGGAACTTATGAAACCTGACACATCCAGATAGCCTTTTTTCTTTAAATCTAGTTTTATTTTATTAACCCATCTAATACTTACTTGTAGACGTGAACTTATTTGTTGCGTGGTTAGGAAATCTTCAGAAATAAGTTCGTACACTTCCACTTCTCTTTGTGTCAGCTTTGGAGAACTATGGTGTGACTTGGTATACTGTTTTGGAACTGTTTGTTCCAATGCTGGTCTACTTTTGGAAGTACTTTTTTTCAATGTACAAATTTCATGGTGTAACATATATATAAACTTTGAGTTGTACCTGTTGGTAGTAATGCGACAAAAAAGTAATGTCATTTATTGAACGTCAAGTATTTCATAAATATAACTGCGAAGAAGAAAATACCTAATAGCAACATTTTCAAAAACTCTGAATTGTAAGCTGTTGCTACAAGTAAAGGAGAATACAATATTGCAAGAGTGAACTCGAAAGGTATTCTGAAACTTACAGCAGCAAGGACAGCAAGACCTATGAGCAGCATCAAGATTAATAAGAACTCGCTCCCTGTAACATTGAGTATTGCGAACTCAACGAAAGCTCCGAAGTTTGGTGAATAGTCTATCATCTTTATTTCTCCTGTTATCCTTTTGATAAAAATCTTATTGCCAACATGAACGCGAGCGCGTTCCAAATGAAACCTAGTGCGAATGATATTTCTTTTGGTAGTCCAAGATATTTTAAAAACGTTGGAACTGCATTTATTATCATAGTTAAATGTTTGACTCCGGGGATGGATGAAATCCAATTCTTCATTGTACTAAATACGTCTGTGAATACATTACTTCCAAGTGCGACTGTCACAGGGTTTCCTGGTTGTGGTAAGTCTCCTACAACACTCTCATTCAAAGTAAACTCTCCTGCATCGAACTTCGCAATATCACTCCCTTCAAACTCAAAAAAATCTGTACCGCCTGGGTTTATATTTGTCATCGCAAGTTGACTCATGAAAATAAAAGAATCTAAAAGAAGTACAATCATCAATGCTTGAATTATTGTTCTCATTGTTTTGACCCCCAGACCCAAAATATAAAAATTGAGATGATTGGTATTATGCTAACCCAGATATTTATAAATTCTATATATGTGAAAAATCCATAGACGCCTAATGCGATAAGACCTGCTACTGTGAAACCCCCAAAGAAAAAACCAAGACCTGCAAGAACTATTGCAGCAGCAGAAACAATGAGCGATCTTTCAAACACACCCATACCGTAAGTTTTGTCTCCTGTCTTTATTGAATAGAATGTATTGTTTACAGAACTGTTAACATTTATCGGAAGCTTAAAACTATATTCTCTTATCCCTGCCGCCGACGTTCCATAAGAGTATGTTAGATTTATGAAGTCTTGGAACGTGGGGTTTATTATATTTATATTTGTTTCAAACAATTCCCCATTAGCATTTGAACCTAAATCTAAATCTAAGATTGCCCCCCTATATCTCAGAACCCAACTGTACTGTGTGAACTTTCCATCGGCAGAAATGAATTGTATTGAAAAGGGGTTTGCATCTTGAACGAAACTGTGCGGATCATACAAAACATTTATCATAAAATAATCTCCTGTGTTTAGCAAGGTTACAGAATCACGTTCCATGTTTACACTGTACGTTGAAAATATTATAGGACTTAAACAGAATGACTTTGTGATGTGTGTGGATATTGATAATACAAAACAATACTCTGTGTTCAATTCATAATTAAACTGTACCCTTCCGGTTATGTCTGAAGAAAGAACATTTATTTGAGTTTGCGTGTCTCCGACTATTCTCGTTATGGCTACTGACACTCCTTCCAAAAGAGAACCGTCCCCCTCGTCGAAGATTTCAAACGTTACTATGTTTGTATAATTTACTGGCGCAAGATAAGCGTCGAGTGTTTGGTTTGAACCTGCGATCACCGTTATTTGATAGTTTGTTTTCGTGAAGTTTTCTGAATCAAACCATATAGTATAATCCGCGGGGGTTAAGTTTGCTATGAAGAAACCACCATTCACGGTGTAATTTGTGAAACCACCTAGATCATTAATGAATTGTATTGAAACATTTTCTAGTATTAAATCTCCGCCTTCTTGATTATAAATGTGTATGAACACGCTTTCCGATTGAAACATATTGAATGAATAGTTCTGCGAAATTTGATCTATATTTAGCACTGCTGAATTGTCTGAGTATATTGGTGCAGATATTTCAATGCTGTATGTTCCGTTTACTTCTGAAGAGTTCACCCCATAAAATTGAATGAGTCCGGTTGATGTTGAAATTGTTTCAGTGTATGAATTATTAAATGTTATTGTCACTGTAAAATTTGTTAATGAGGAGTTTGTTATTCCATCCCTTGCAGAGATATTTAATTCTACATTGCCAAAGAATAAATCTGCTGTTGTATTTTCTAGTGGTGACAATGAAAAAGAATCTGTTCCGTTGAATGGTTGGTTTAATACATTGCCTGTTATATCATGATCTCCAAAATTTAATAAGAACCTCGTTTTCCCATTTGCGTTTGAACTATTGAATTGTGTCCCCACAGTTCCATTAAAACAATCTGTTGTTATACAAAGGGTTGTGTTTGTTATTTTCTGTTTGGCAGTATATAATATTTCTGCCTGCCAATGTTCTGAATCTAAGTCAATTGATGTGTTCTGGTTTGTATATGATCTGTTGAAATAATCTGTTGCATTCCAAACTGTAACGTTAATTAAACTTCCATAACCAGTCATATAAATAGTTCCATTTGTGGTTATGATGTTCTGGCTTGTTGTTGTGTTTGATATGGTTGCTGTGAAATTCTGTATCGCAGTTCCGTTATAAATATTAGAAGCTGTTATTTCTTTTATTAAATTTGTGAAAGGATATTGTCTAAATGATTCGTTTAAAAGAGTGTTTGTTTGTAAAGTATAAAGCTCTGTTACTTGCGCTTGTGAGAACTCATAATTCCATAGACCTGCGTCACCCATTGTTTGTGCTTCCGATACGATATTAACACCGTTGTAATATCCTATAGTGGTAAAAAACACATCGTTACTTAATGGTACTTCTCCATCGGTAGATATAACACCGTCTAAATATAAATTCATGCCACCCGCATCACTTGTTAATGTAACCATGTGTAATACGTCCAAGGTTATCGGGTTTCCTGCGAAATCAAATTCATTATTAACTCCTATTGTTGAAACCTTAATTACATTTAGCGCAGTCATATATATGTAATTAGCAGAGGTATCGTTTCTACAGTAAGCCATTGATGGGAACGCAGATACATTAATCCAGAAATTAAATGTCCAATCTTCAGTGCTTGAGTTTATCTTTGTTGTGAAGTTTATAGCTTTCTTTAAACCGTCAAGCCTTACACCCTCAAGAACTACGTCTTTTTCTCCGGTTGTTGGTGATTGTTGTAGGAAACCATCATTAGTTCCGACTAAGTCTGTTAATGTAGTGCCTGTTATGTCTTTAGTATCGTACGTCCAATAGTTCTGTATGTCTGAAGCGAAATCTGTTGCGTAAGCAAAACTACTTAGAAGGATTAATACAATTCCGAATAGTAATATTTGTTTTCTCATTAGTGTAAAGTTCCCCCGAATTTATTTGCGTAATAATGAATATCAAACTCTAGTAGTATTATGTCAACCTGTTCATAATCGTCATTGTCTCTATAAAGGCGCATATTGTATATTGCGGATTCAGTGACGTTAAACCCCGATACGTTTATTTGATCGGTCATGTGATGTTTGAAAGGAACTCCGTCATAAGTATCATTAACACATCTTGTTATTGTTCTTCCAAAGATCGCCTCGATGTTTGCGTTTGTATATTCAACACACCATGTAACGTTCACTGGTTCTGTTTCTTTTTCAATACCCGTCCAATGAAAATGAAATAATAAGTCTGTGCCGTTTTTCCTTGCGTGAGGTATTTGCGCTATTGCAAATACTTGGTCACCCTGTTCAAACCACAGTGCTTGTGTCCCATCAATGAACGAATCCCAGTATGGTAGGTTCAACGATCCTGTTACTTTAACTGCGCTCGCAGGAAACCTCAAGTCTTCCCAGCCCTCTTTATTTGATTGTGGAAATCCTGAATTACAACAAGAGCACGCACTAATTAAAATCGTAGTGAGTGTTATAATCATTAAACTTATTTTATTTTTTAATTTCATAGTTATCTATTCCATAGGATTATGAATAATGCGAAAGCGAGAACAAAAACCATATTCATATTATCTAAGATGAATGCTTTCAATCCTGTAGCACCGCTTGTTTGTACTCCCCAAGAACCGAAAAAACCGAACAAAGGAGCAGCAAAGAATATTGCAATGGGAACTAGCATAACAAGTATAAAGAATAAATAGATACTCGCACGTTGTCCTTTCTTACTCTGTGTTTGTAAAAGATATTTCATTTTTTCTTCTCACATTTCTATCTAGTTGTTTACCAAAAGCTATCAAATTATTTTGTGTTGTCTTGCGTTCTTTCTTATTCCCTTGGAGTTCAGTCTCTAGATTCTTATAAATTCCTGCTGCGGTTTTTATTACTCCCACAATTATCGCACTCCGAGTTTGGCTTTGGCTTTCTTTACGTTTCTCTTTATGTTCTTTACTTGTCCAGAGAAGTTTAATTTTTTTCCGTTTAATCCCACATCGATCACCCCATATTATATTTAGTTTTTTCTTCTTTCCTTTCAGGACGTCAAGCCCTTTGAATGTAATCTCTCTTAATTCTCCTGGTGTATCTATTCTGAATTCTTCTAATTCAATCAACACACCTTTGTCTTTCTTGCTTCTTCTGAAACCTTTTGGAACTCTTCCTTGTCGTATTACCCTCCCCTCTTCGTCTAATATTCTTTGCGATGCTCTCGCGGTTGTTCTAACTATGTCTGTTGCAACTTGTGAAGCTATCCCTACGCTTCCTACTTGCGCAACAGTTCCGAATACTCCCGCCCTCTTAACCTGGACTGAGAATAGTTCCGGCTTCGTTTGTCTCTTAGGAAGATCGGGAAGGTCTGGAACGAATCTTCTTGGTGGTTGTGGAATGAAAGGTCTTTGCGGTTCTTGAGGTAGTGGTGGTTTTCTTGGTGGTTCTTTTCTTTCTGTAACTTGCGTTTCTTCTAATAAAGATACCACTACAAGTTCTTGCTTTTGCTTTTGCTTTTGCTTTTGCGCTTGTCTTTGTCTTTGTTCTTGTCCAGTTCTCGTTTCAATTTTTAGATCGGTTTCTGATTCCTGTTCAACTTCTAAAGCTGTTTCGGATTCTGTTAATCCTATAGTGTCACCCTTCGATACAGAAACAGTTCTAAGGTCTTGCTTTTGTCTTAGCCTTTGTTCTTGCTCTAGTCTTTGTTTTTGTTTTGTGTCTAAAGAAACTATTGTATCTTTGGCTTTGTCAAACCTCGTTGTCAATACTATAGCGGTTTCTAAACCACCCCTAAAGAATCTTGAACCTGAAGGTTGAAAGTTTGAAGAAGTTGGTTTGAATTCTGTGAAGCTTGTTTTTAAATTGCTTCTGAATTCGTCGAATACTTCAAATGATCTTTTAACTAACTCCGATTTCGTTTCGCCCCTCTTTGTAGAAATGCCCGGTCTGAATTGTTTCTTCTTTACAAAGACTTCTGCTTGCTCTGGAAACTTTTCTAGTATTGCGTCCAGTCTTACTTGCCCCTCTTCTATTATTACTTTGTCACCTATCTTGAGATTGGCTCTTGGTTCTTTTACTCTGCTTACTTTTATGAATCCTCTTTTCGGTGCGTCTACATTTACAGAGAATGTTTTTCCTTTGAACTCAAACTTTATTGTTTGTTGTATTGATGTGTCTATTCTTTCTGAACTTATTTGTGCTGGCTTGAACTTTCCTATAATGTCTTTTGAAACGTCGGCACTTTCTTTTAATTTTAATTGTCTTTGCTGTGCTTGAAATTCAAAATCTTTGAATGTTCCTGAGGGTTGTCCCTCTTTAGTAAATACAAGTTCTCCTTTCTTAATTGGTTTTGTGGATATTACTGATCTTTCTTTTATAGTGCCGCCCTTCTGTGCTGACACTTTGAATTCTTTTACTTTTTCTTTGGGAATGAATACTTCTTTGGAATTATCAAATGGTTTTCCTGTTTGTTTCTCAAGAGATTTCTTAATCTCTGCTTCAAATCTTCTTTGTTCTATATCTTTAACTTTCCCTTGTGCAGTCTTCGCACCTATTCCGAATGCAACAAATCTTATAATGTCTTGCCCGACAATCTCGGCTCTTCGTTCTGGTTCTGCAAGAACTATTTTTGTAGCTTCCAATCCTAGAACTAAAGGTGTTGCTGCTTTTCTAAATAGATCAGAAGTTTTTTTTATTACATTCACAGTCTTTGCTTTCTTTATGATCTCTTCCCCAGCTTCTCTTGCCAACTTTAATTTTAAAGCTCTTGCTGCTGCCTTTTTTATCTTGGGTGCTTTCTTGGCTACTTGACCTGCTCCGGCTTTCGCAAGTCCTAGCTTCCCAATAGCAACACCTCTTGATAAAAGGTTTCCTAAAGCAACATCAAATGCAACAGAAACAGGTTTGTCTCTTATCCTTTCCCTTGAACCTTTTTCAACTTGTAACGTAACTCTCCCGAATTTCTCGTTTGCTATATCGAATTTTATAAAGGCTCTTGTTAGTTTAGATTTGAAATCATCTTTATCTTTCAGTTCTTTTAATTTCTCTTCTAAGTTCTTCTGCCTTTCTAAAGATTGTGATACTTGACCCTCTATAAATTTTGTACCACCAATAAGTACATCCTTCTTTCCTGTTGTCGGGTCTGTTGTTTGTAACTGTTTGAATACCTGTGAAACGTTTTGATTGATTCTATCCAATGATCTTGTAAGAACGTTCTTTGCTTTTTGAAATGCACCCGGAGCTTTAGTTATAAGATCGGCTTGAAATAGATTCGGGTCTTCTTTTTTCTTAGCAAGTCTTTCTTGTTCCTTTTCTTTTTCTGCTTGTATTTGTTTTTCAACTTCTTCTATCTTTGCCAACGCTCTCGGAAATATCTCAGCAGGTAATGCTGTTCTTTCTACTCCTTGTTCTCTCGCTTCAAAGTCTTCTTTCTGTCTTGCTCTTATCTGTTGAACTGTTCTTTCTGATCTTTCCCCTGGTGCTATTGTTTGTTTGGCTTCAGTATCTCTGACAGCAATCACATTGCCTTCTTCGTCCTTTACTTCTACGAAGTCTTGACGTGATTGCTGTTGCTGTCTTCTCTTGAATATGTTTCTACGTTCTGCTTCTTGACCTGCTCTTTCTATCCTTTGTTCTTCTTGGCTCTTGATTCCTTTCTCGGGTATAGAAACCTGTCCAGCACTACCGACAGGACGTTCAGCTTTCTTTTGTTCTGTTGAAGTTACCACTCCCTCTGGTGAATGTTCTTCTACAGTTACAGAAGTTCCTCTTGTTGTTATCTTTGTAGTTTCACCCGAAGGTTTAGTTATTATTCTTTCAGAAACAGTTTCCCCTGCTGCCTTAGCTTTTGCAAAACGTTCAGCTTGTTTTCTTTCAGTCTCACGTCTAGCAGCATCTCTACTTGCTTGTTGCTTTGCTTTTCTTTCAGCTACCTTTTTTAGGAACTCTTCTCTTGTTGTTACCATTCATAACTCGCTTATTTCCTGTACCTTCTTTTTTGCTGAAGGGATTATTGTATTCGGGTTTTTACTTTCTAACTCTGGAATGTTGGAGAATACTTTTTTGCCTTCTAATGTTCTTGCTTCTATTGTCATAATCGTTTTCACCTCATACTAGTTTATCAAACATACTCATTGTTTTCTTTTTTAGTCTTATAGGATCGGGGTCTTTTATCTTCCCCATAGTTTTCCCAAACTCGTCAATCATTACAATCTTGA
>Ga0307928_10000873_pt1 | contig 22593 bp, 26 predicted proteins | sample AceLakmetagen232_FD_201815 | JGI IMG/M metagenome (GOLD analysis project Ga0307928, IMG submission 201815) | Saline water microbial communities from Ace Lake, Antarctica - #232 | ecosystem: Environmental > Aquatic > Non-marine Saline and Alkaline > Saline | place: Antarctica: Ace Lake... | reverse complement strand
TGTCAGGGCGGTCCACAGGGATAAAAATGTATAGAGTAGAGCGATTCTCATATGCGCCCCCCGGCTAAAAAGTAAACTGCCTCATGCCGTTCAAGAGGGTAGAATGATGGAGCGCACCCTTTTGGCTGGTCCAATCCCTCTCGCCGATACATGAGGCAGTAAGTCTGTTGTCTTTTTGCTGATTCGATTGTGCTGTCTCCATCATTCTGTTTTAGAGAATAGCACAGTCCTGAATCTTGTCAACCCCTAAAGTGAAAATAAATGAAAATAGTTTTATGGGGTCAAAAATGGGTATTTGTGGAGGGGAGTCGTGATTGCGGTTTAGATATGGCTCTCAGCCTATCAACGATCACGCATGGCAACGCACAGCGGCCTACCTCCCCTAATATGAGTAAATGTACCCTCAGAGGGAGATAGGCCGTTCTCGGACGTTTTAGGCTACCAGCGCCAACGCCACGATATGACGATTCCGCGCCGTTTCAGCTCTTCAAGCATCTGCTTGAGCCACTTCTTCACTTCGAGGATGTAATCTTTTTCGAGGTGATAATTCTCAAGATGATGTTTGCCACGAACGCGACGACACCGGTTACTGCATATTCAGCAGGAATATCGGCTTCACCGATCAAGCCGAAATATTTGGCAACCAGGAGGCCAATGCCAACCGCGTTTATCCACAACGTCTTCGACTCGTACCAACTCTTTTTCTCTTCTTCACTCATCTTCGTTTCTCCTTTACTGTTGATTTTTACCTCTGCAATATCCATAGCCTCTTCGATGTGTCTCAAAACCTGGTCTTTATCTTTCTGGCTCATCACCCTCCATGTCCGTTCGGCCCTTCGTGGCTAATGTGTTCCCGGCAATGTTTTCTGAGTGTCTCGCAGTAATCGCGCATACGTGTCAATTCCTCATACTGGTCAGGGCGCACCATCTTTAGCTTCTCCTCGGCCAAGAAGAGACGGTGGAACGGACACGCTGAAATGTTACATTGTTTTGCCATTACTACTTCCGTGCCACCAGAATAGTCAGTTGCCCTTTTATCTCGCTTGCCAGCTCCTTCAAATCTACTATATCCTGATCGTGCTTTGCGTCCTTTGTGTTCTGTGCCTTATCGCTTTCAACCAGATGAACCACTGTCTGCTGTAATGCGCCAACGCCCATTACCCGATCAGCGAGCAAGATCAAGACCGAGATAATAAGGGCAACCAGCCCAACCCTCTTTAGCCAACCATTTACCTTTATCGCCATATCCTCATCCGCTCCTTTCGTATCGTTTCATACACGCCGCAAAGAAATTCATCCCGAAGGGAAGATACATACCATGTTTAACCAGCTCATTCTCAAGCCTGAGTAACCACAATGCAATCCTATCAGCCCATCCCGGTATCTTGCCGGTGTCATGCAGTTTTGCACGTCCGAGTTTAGCCACTAATTTAATCATCATAATAGGCAGAAAGCAAAATGTGTTCCAATAACTGAACCTCACTTTGGCAAATAGTTTTGTCAAGTCTTGCACCCGCCGCCTGTTGTACCTCCGAAAATGATTTAGGGTTGCGTCATGCCCTGAGTACAGCCATTGATACGCCGGGCCCGTAAGCAGTAGAGTTCCGCCCCGTTTTAAAACTCTCCGCACTTCCAGAATAACTTTCCTATCATCCTTCATGTGTTCCAGCGATCCGAACATGCACACAATGTCGAAAAACTCATTACCAAACGGCAGGTGTTCCGCATCGGCAACCGTCTTATATTCACAATATTCAGAAGGAACCAAGTCAAGGGCATCGGGGCTGATATCTATTGCGTACAACTTGCCATGCGCCGCAAGGATCTTTGAATCCTCTCCTGTGCCGCACCCTATGTTTAGGATTTTGGCCCCACGTTCTGCGCCCACGTTTTGCAAGAGGATTTCTTTCAGCTCGTTGTCCGCAATGTACCAAGAGAGGTCTTCTCTCTGCTCTTCAAGACATGCCTTGTAATCCATTTCGCCCCTTCATTCCAGTATGATTCTGAATCGTTTTGTCATGGTTGCATAGAAAAAGTAATAGCAGTGTCAGCTTGAGTGATTCTATTTGTCCCAGTTTCGCCCATTGCGGCGGTTAGAATTATTTCATAAATGTTTGTTGCAAAGGCGTTCCAAAACGTCTTGCCCAGATAAACGCGTGGATTTTCGGTGCTACTGTAATCATCACCCGTAATTAAAGGCGCATGATTCCTATAAATAGACATTTCCAAAGTACCAGTCACCGTAGAACCAAACTTCAGTCGTGCGTTTGCGTCTGCTCTACAACGCCCTATCCTGCCGGGAGTCCATGTCGTATTATTCGCCCATGTCCCGCCGAATTGTGTTACAACTGTATGAAATTGCATAGTAGCAATGGTTAAATTTGAATAAATCTCACCACTTGATGCGTATGCTTCCAGATATGGAAGATTCGTTGCTACCAAAACCCCGAACGTGCCTGCGCCTGATGCCGTTACGTTGAGCAGACCCGTTGCGCTGTTTCCGCCATAGTTCAGGTCGTTTGTCACATTTATTACGCCAACGTCAAGAGGCCCGTCAATCCGAGCGTTGCCGTATATGTCGAGGGAATGAGCCGTAGGCCAGCCTCCGATTCCGAGCTTCACGCTTGGCGCGGCAAAGCCACCGACACCCTTTTGCACAAGGATCATTGAATTGTTGAACGATGCAGGACTTGTGACTGCCTCTCCCATAGGCACAGGCGAAAACCCGATGAAGTCATTTGATCTGCTACTAACTCCATTTGTCTGAATGCTTATCCATCCACCAAAAGCTCCACCTTCAGAACCAATGTTGAAAGAGGTACCTGCCCTTGTTCGGATGTTGACACCCATGTTAATTAAGGCTTGCATCTTCAAGGCGGTATTAGTCGGCGCATTCCATGCCACAAACTCATTGGTCACATGGACGCTGTCTGCGTTTGTTACGGTTTGCCGTGCCATATCCACAAGCTGTGTGGCATCGAATGACGACCATGATTCTGCGCTTCCAGGAAGCGTAGCCCATGTGCCGTCAGCTTTGAGAAAGTTCCCGGCATCACCAGCCGCGCTCGTAACAAGTCCAGTTGAGGCCGCGCCAGCAAACGCGCCAGTTGCGGCAGCGTTCCATGCGTTCGTTCTGATTATTACCCCGTCAACCAGATTACTTGTCGCTTCGTATTGGCCCTCGAGGGTATTGAGGTCAGTAACAGCACCATCCCATATCGCGTTGTTTGTTAGATTGACGGCGTTGCTATCTGACAGTGCATTGTCTCTCCACTCCGATGCTTCCAAAAACGGCGTGTCGTTGTTGTACTGCGAGAGCCGGTGTTCGGTGTCAAGAGTGAAAGCCCTGGCAGTTGTGTCGTACACCGATTGCGTGATACTGATATTTTCAACCACACCAGTTGCCCCGCGTGTGCCAATATCCAATTCACCAAAGCCGGGCGTTTCTAAACGCGACGGATGAGCAGCACCAAGATAAAGTCTAATGTCAGTGGCTTGGCTTCCAGAAACCTTTACAATATAAACATCAACGCCGAGGAACAAATTGGTTCCATTTTCGATGTTGTTGAGATTTGGAGCACTAACCCTATATTCAGTATGATCAATAATAGTCCCGCTGATTGAACTTGTGGCTATTAGATTCGTCGTTGCTCCGCCATCATCGGTATATACCAAATCAAAATAACCATAACAAATTCCGTTGCCATCAAATCTATCGGCATGAAAAACGCCGTTATACATCGATGCGCGAATCACATCTGTCGCATTTGTTGTCCAGTAGGTTCCAATATAATTGGTTTCATTTACCTCCGAAAATTCGCTTGTAATAACTGTGGAGTTCGCATCAGGCGTAGTAATCCAACTCCCGCTTGAGCCGAAGCTGTTCAGCCCCGTAGACCCATAAAGAGTCAATGCGCTTTCAGCGGCAAGTAAATCATAAAGTTGCTCACGGTTAACCGCGCTACCGTCTGTCAGACCTTTCGGAACATAAGCCTGATTCGTGGCGGTAAGATCGCCAGCAATAACTTTTATGGCGTTGGTATAACCAAACATCCCGCCGTCAATATCAGCTTCCATCTTGTTCCCGCCTGCAAGTAGAAGGGAGTTTGTCAAATTGGCCGCTATGCCAGATTCATTCGTTCCCACCCGTCCGTCTATGGTAACTATTAGGCCATCATTCGTGCCAACTCTGCCTTGAAGGGTAAGCACATCACCCTCGTTGGTTCCGATACGCCCTTCAAAGATCAGGTTTGTATTACCCTGTGCTGTTATTGCCGACTCATTCGTTCCCACCCGTCCGTCTATGGTAACTATTAGGCCATCATTCGTGCCAACTCTGCCTTGAAGGGTAAGCACATCACCCTCGTTGGTTCCGATACGCCCTTCAAAGATCAGGTTTGTATTACCCTGTGCTGTTATTGCCGACTCATTCGTTCCTATACGTCCTTCAAAAATGCCATTCGTAAGATACCACAGCGTTCGCAAGGTATAGTTTGTCACACTATCATTATCCGTATAAACCACAGTACCGCTTGCCGCCTCCCATAGCGGTTCATTCGTCAATCCACCGGCAGCGGTAATCAGGTCTATGTTCGTCCCGAAGAAATTAGTAGGCGCTTTCAGTACCCCGTTCGTATCCGTGGTCACGGAATAGCTCACGACAGCAGGCGTACTGGTCGGCGCGCTCGGCTTTGTCCAGAAGTTTGTCGATGTCACCGTCCATGCAGTTGCTGTTCCTTCGACACCGCGCCAGCTATAATAGTATTTGCTCATAGCCGTCAACGCCGTTATCTGCGTGGAGATAGTCGCCACCGTCGAAGTCCCGTACACGTTCGAACTCGCCCATGAATCGGCGTTGGTGGTATAATCCACCTTGCCGTAGAACACTGTCATAGTCGGATTCGTGCCTGTCCCGTTCGTGCTGATAATCGAAACGCGGAAATACGCGCTTGTAGTTGTGATATTCGTAGGAACCGCGTTACTGATTATCAGACCCCTGGCCGTCAATATAGAACTCATCAGGATCAGGATGGTCAATAGTTTGAATTTCATTATAAACTTACCCCCGCGCCAAGTGATTTAATAGGCTCACCGTCCACTATTGTAATTATATCTGGATACCATAATCCGGTCTCAAGACAAAAAGTGTATCCCGATCCTTGCTTGCCGATCCATACGGCTGTGCCGGTTGCGTCAACGATTCGCACGGCTGGCACACTCTCATCATCCGTGTACTGCGCGATTACCGGATAAGTGCTTGTCGCTACGCCCTCGGTTCCCTTGATTACATCGGGATAGATTCGGAACGTCACCTGCGTACTCAGCTCGTTCTCGTTCCCTACGGTCTGGATCGTGAACTCTGCCTTGCAGTCCAGGAAATCGCTTGTGCCAAGTTTGGCGATCAGCTCGGCGGTATTCAGCGGAATGTTCGCGGTGTAGGTGGTCGTTTCGCCGGACCCTGCTTTTACCCAGGTCGCCTGATTGAACAGGAAATCTTCTTCCGTGGTGAAGCCAGCCAACGATTTAGCACCGAACTTAATTGAACTACTGGCGGCAATGGATGTAACCACATACGGAACCGTCGCGTTGGATTGCTGATTACAGACTCGCAGAACCACAGGCAGAAGATCACGGACAACAAAATCATATCGCAGGATCTTCACGTTGCTGTTCAGACTCGGAACAAGTATCTGTTCTTGTAAACTCCAGTATATATTCATAGTCTTATCTCGTTATAGGGTGTATGAAAATCCGTTTGCACCGTTCCATTTCAACAGCCACAATCCAACGCTTTGATCTAGTTCGTAGCCAAGATATTTTACCGTGTCAACCGCGTCGGGAGTATCGCACCAACTTGGCCTAGAACTCACATCTCCGACTTTCTGCTCACGACTGCTCGCACCTGATTCTGCAAGGGTATATTGTTCTTCAAGCGTTTCGGAAATATCGTCACCGTGTGCGCTGAATGTATAATTATCGCCAGCCGCCGGAACCCGCTTTTTCCCTCGTATCCATAATTCGGCTGAGTGTTGCACAACTGTGGACAATCCAGACGCTTGCGCGTAGGCATAGCTTCTGATTAGATTAGCAAAATAAGACGGGCCAATGTTAAAGAATCCATTTGATTCCGCGCTTGGATAAGCAGTCGGGCCAAGAGCTTGCCAGTCACCCTCGGCATCGGTCTTTGCATCGGCCCAAGAAGCGAATGCAGTAGAACCACCATTCCAGCCGCTATCCTCGCCCTTTGCTGTCCAGGTTATTGTATCGCGTGTCCACCGCAGAGCGTCAAACCCTTTCTGCAACTCCTGAAAATTTACCACTGCCCGGTCGTCACCATTCTGCATATTCCCGTATCCGAGTAACGCTTCGTCCTTATATCGAGAAAACCCGCTGGCGTTCAACCCAGCTACCGCGCGCCATGCAGCCACATCTGCGTAAAGATTAGGTTCATCGGTATGATTGACAAAGCCTGTGCAGTTCGCTTCCAGCCATACTTGCATGGCCAGCCAGAGCGTCTTGTCCTGCGCGTCGTCACCACCGGAAACTGCAGACACGGCGGAGTCGCCAAGCACCTGCCTGTGTTCGCTGTAAGACAGGATGATCTCATTGCCCCAGGTCTTATCCTGTGTGTTCCCACCCGCGCTTAATGTTGTGAATGTTGCCATATTAAATCCACTTCACCGTAGCTATTGTCCACTTCGTAGGGTCGTCTGCCCCGCCTACATCAGCCGAAATCTGCAATACATGATACTGTGTTACGCTTGCGTTCGACGGCAGTTGCCGCCCTGTCTCGATGTTGAACGCCCTGTTCGCCTTCGTGAACGCAACTGATCCGCTTGTCACCGTGAATGTATAGAGGTCATAATAATAGTATGTAGCATCCTCTGCCGGCAGAGAGGCCGCAACCTGTATCGTTCCCGCGCCTCCCGCCTCCTTTGCAACTCTGGCATAAACCGTACCCGCACCATCCGGACACGTCACATCCGTCTGCGCTATCGCCACGCCGTTGACGGCTCCGGCATATATCCGTACCTCGTCAGGATCGTCGCTGTTAGGATTGATCTGATACCCGAATCCTATTGCAGTCCACGGAAACGTACTACCAGATTGCTTCATCCGCCGTGGATGCTCAGGACTTCTGCTTTGAGCTATCGCATTGTCCACGTATCTTTTATTTGCTAAAGGCATATTATGTCCATTCCGGTTCCCATGTGCCGCCGTAGGGATATTTGGCCCACAGTTCGGCCCCCCACCATTCATACCCGAGTTGAAACTTACGCTTGGTAACTTGTCTGAGTTGCGGGGCCAGCTTCAACCATTCCCATTGTCCGCTTGAACCGTCCTGTTTCGGGAGGCTGGTAAGTGTACCGAGTAATGCAGTCGGAGGACCAATCGTCGCAAGCGAAACCACCTTGTTCATGCTCGTGTAGCTCGCGGTAATTGCTGACCGGCTGGAAAGGATAATTGTTTTCCTGAGCCTGAACTCTGTCAGCAGAAAGTCCAGTGTTTGGTTTGCGTAAAAACCATAAAGCCGTTTTTCTGGATCTGTGGAAGGATCAGCAATGCTGATATCAAGATCCCTTGCCAGCTTTTCCAGCTCACGCTTGCGCGTTGCCGAAATCGAATTGAAGCCTGTGAATGTTTCAATCGGCTTATATAAAGGCGTGGCAATCAGTTCCCATACCGAGTTGAGGGCTTCGGTGTTTCCCCCGGCAGAACTGCCGCTATCCTCGAAAATGCGGCATACGAGTTGCGCGTCCTTGCCATTGGATGATTCCTCCATTGTATCAATACCGGGGGAATCGGACGCGGCGAACTCATTAAACTTCTGCTCCACAACATCGGCTGTTCCCACAAACCTGCGAATCGTCTGCACCCCATTATTCAGATCCCATTCCCGCCGAGGATTCAGTTCAATGATGTCTGATTCACCCTTGACTTCAAAATATGTTGGATTGTCTATTCCCATTATTCACCCAATGCTTGTGTTGCCATATAGAGGTCGTCTAGTTTCTTATTGGTTTTTTCGAGGTTGGCATTTATTTCCTTGCGGATATTCTCAGCGCGTTCGGCAAAGCGACTTGCCTGGTCGGCCTTGCCGCCACCACCTATGATGCCGCCGATACTTTGCATGGAATCTATACGCGCCTGTTCCGGTGTCGCGATTCCTTTGCCGCCCATAATGTCTTTTTCGCGTTCGCTGTGTTGAGAGATTACCTTTTCGCGCTGCTCGTCAATCTTTTCGCGCTGCTTTGCTATAGCCAGTATCTTACGTTCGGTAGCTTCATCGTCCTTGCCGGAATCCTTTTTGACCTTCGCGATCTCTTTGGCTATGTCCGGTTGTTTGCGCGGTCCAGCCGTTGTATCTCCTGCTTCTGGTTTTTTTCGGAATATAGACTTGAATATTTCACCACTGAATAATTGTCTTGATGTTTCTTTGAACCCAACGCCCATAATTGAACCAATGATTCCAGTAGGCCCCAGCGCGCTCGCAAGATCAACAAGCTTGCCTAGAACTTCACCGATCTTCATCAGCGGTGGAACCACCGAAGCAGCCCATAGAGTAACCTTGTTCCCGGCCTTTTCAAGTGCGTCGCTTGCCGCCGCCAGCTCCGTCATTCCCTCGGCTGCGGTCTTCGCGTTTGCGATGTACGGTTCCATTCCGTCCCGGTTCAATCTCTGGAAAACCTCGACCAATCCAATCACGCGAGTGCCTAACAACTTCGTAACACCCTCGACAAACATCCCCTTGTCACCGGCCTGTTCATATCTTTTGGCCATCAACAACAATGCCTCGTCTACGCCGATGCCGACAAACTCTTCCTGCGCGATGTTCATATCGTTTATAGCGTCAACGTATGTTGCCAAGCCACGCCGAACGTCACCCTGCGCGCTGGCTATCCTACCGAAAATCTTGTTGAACCGCTCCGCCGTAATCCCGCTCTCTGCCATTACGCTCTGCCATGCGAGCATCGTTTCCATCGAGAGTGAAAAGATGTTGGCTGCGGTCTGTAAGTCATCAGCGGTCTTCAATAACTTCCGGCTAAAGTTAACAATCACCCCAACAGAGAACGCCCCGGCGATCATGCCCTTCAATGCGCCAAGCTGATTCTTGCCAAACCGATCGACATTGTTCCCCATCTTCTTGACTTCACCATGGAACTGCTTGCCGTCCAGTTTGCCTATAGCTTTAAGAGTTACGGCCATTATTTCATTCTCGTTTTGCGTGCTGCATTATTGTTCTTGTCGGCCTCTTCCTTCTCCATATCAGCCCTCAACACTCTCGAACCTTCCATCTCGTTCTCTGTCTTTAGCTTATCCCATCCGTTGGATTCCGCATCACACGCGCGGTAGCACACAAGTTTCATAATCGGATGATCCCATGCCTTCGCTTCGGATAATCCGAGAACATTCTGGCCGAAGAGAGCCAGATGCCACCAGTAGGGGGCTTTGAGTTGTGCGCCGCCGCCCGTACTCCAATAATCAGGACAAGCAAAGGATTTGATAATATACTCATCAAACAGGGCTTTGGCCTCAGTGCGATCAGAACGCTTTTCCTTCTTACCCCATTTAGAAGCGCCGATGCCATCACCGGCCTTGGCATACCCTTCTGAGAAACTCGTGGAGCACACCCATACACCGTAAATCATATCTGCAACGGTAGTCTTGCCTTCAACCAGGTAGGGAGAGCCAGCGGCCTCCAGCATGAGGCCGTGCCACGGTGAGAAGTGTAGCAGTTGACGGCCTAGCACAACAGGAGGTTGATAGGTAAGCGCAGAAATGAACGCACCCTGCATTGTTCCTCCTTAGGCATATGTCATGCTGGTTTCTTTGATCAGATCAAGTGTCAGCTTTGTTTCGTCGGCTGAGAACGATACCTCTGCGGATATACACCCGTAAATCGTCGATGTTCCAGTTGGAGGCGTGAGCGTAACAGCCGCGCCCTCTATCGGAGGGATGATCGTGCCGGTTGCGCCGAGGATAATAAAATCGCCCTTGACGCTCTGACTCGGGTCCATATATATCTTAGTCAGAGTTTCGCCACTAACTCCGCGCACTACCTTCACGTTTCCGTTCGGGTAGCTGACGGTCATCGTCTCCGGAATGAACCCGGTGTATGCATAACTTCCGAACGTGATCATGAGAGTTGTGCCTTGTACTACTGCGGCCATGATATCCTCCTTATTATGTTGTAAACAGTTTCACTTGATTGTAGTCGCTGAATACTGTTTGTTTCTTCTCTACATCCCATCCGAATGTCATTGAGCCCCTATGTCCGATCTGGATTCCGGTATCTATCCCGATCTTATATCCGCACGCCCTGGCCCTGTCACTGAATGTCGTATCCTCGCCGTAGCCCTGCGGGCCCCAATCGAAGAACCAGCCTCCGACCTTGAACTTCTCATCTATGTCGAGGAATACTTGCCGTCTGATCAGGGCGAACGCGACACACGTTGCGTCAACCTGTACCAGCGAACCGTCAACGAGGTCAACCCTAGCCGTCCATGCGCTCTTCCCCTTCGTGGTTAGAACCACTGGCACGTAGGGATTCCGGCGTGTCGTACACAGCGGAGATAGCGTACCGTAGCCTGCCCCTTCGGGGTTGTCCCTGAGCTTCGATAAAGTATCAGCCGAGAAGATCATGTCGCTGTCCACCATGCAAAGCGTGTTCGCGTCTGACTTCAAAAACAGCTTGGCCAGATAGTTAGCTGCAAAGTGATGCGGCATCTCAACTGCCGGATCGATCATCCCGTCACCCTTTCGCAATCCGCTTGCGATCATGTTTTGCCAGGAGCGCACGAATAGAGGATCGGCCCTCTCTCCTATCCTGCATCCGAGCGCGATTGTTCCCCAGTTGCTCATAGCTTCGGTTGCACTTTCAGTGTCTTGCGTGGATATGTAAATGAGTTTGTCCCGTCCGTGATCCGCACTTGGATATATGTGCTGTAGGTCTTGTCGGCCTCATTCGTTGCCAGCGCGGTAGAAGCGCTCCATAGGCCAGACGTTGCATTGTTGACTGTCCCGGTCCAACCGTTGTAGTTCCTATGCTGTCACCGTGGCTCACCGTAAGCGTCAGGCCCGTTAAATCCTGTATCGCGCTTGATGTGCTTGTTCCTGAGTATGCGATACAGTTAGTGAACTGAATCTGATCTCCACGATAGAACGTGGCTGAATCGGCGGCAGTCTGCGCTTCGCCCCTCAGGTTCGTCATGGTGATCGACGCTGATTCAAGGCCGGACACTATACAGGGAACGCAGAGCATAAGGATTAAGAGAAGTTTTTTCATTATACTTCCTTTGGGCTTACTGTTGAGATGATTGTTATTTCAGAAACAAAAACGCGCTGGTCGGTTTCCACGGCTCTCGTAATCCTGCCTATTCGCGCCTTTGAGAATACGACACCAGTAGGCGCTAAAGCGTTGATGTCGTTATAGAGTTTCGTCTGTGCTAGAGCTGTAATAACGGCATCACGAAAAACCCTGTTGCGGTTCCTTGCCGATACCCCACCGGAAGCAACAGCCTGTGACATTACCGCGACATCAATAGCCGCCTGACGATGCCCTGTGAACTCGTCAGTCACATTGTCTGTTTCTCCGCAGTGAACAACAAAGCACGGATACTTGCGATCCTCATTCGTCCATGCGACATACGGCTTAAGCAAGCCTGTCTGTAGCTTGCTGTTCAGGTATGCCAGAACCGCATCCTCTGAATATTCTTCTACGGCCCAACTCATGATTACCTCATAAAGTATTTAGCGAGGTCAGGTTGTCTGGCTGCGGCCTTGCGTGTACCGAATCTTCGCAACTCTCGCTCCCACTTGCTCTTCATCTTCATTTGCGCCTGCTTCATAATCTTGTTGGCCGCAAGGCGCTGGACAGTCTGCTTCCAGCCCGGCGCGAGGGCCTTACGGATATAGCTCAGTCGGTTCGTTAGGATGTAGCCCCCCACCGTCTTCGTCACGAGTCGGCGCATGGTAGACACACCAGGCATCGGCTTGCGAGTGTTAGCGCTCACTTTCAAACCCTTGAGCCCCCATAACCACGAGTGCCTTGCCAGCCCTTGGTTGCCTATCGGTCTGAGTTCCGAGAGCAGACGTGCGTATTCGTCAGGCTTATGCTTCTTGTTCGGGAGATACCAGCGCTTAGTGCCTCCGTCCTTCTCGAGCTTGGCAATATACGGACGCTTCTTCTCGTCGCGCTCGATCTTCCGGTTCTTCTTTGATTTCTTTGTCAGTCCGGTTCTGGCGCTTGCTAAAGACTTCGCCATTAAAATGATTGCGTGTTTCGTCGCCTCTGCAATGCTCCTACCTGCTACATCGTACGTCGTGTTCAAAGCCCACCCGAGAGAGACATCCATGTCTTTCTTCCAGTTGCCGATCATCTTAATACTTCCTGAAGGTGCGCTCATTTTGGTTTCTGTAGTGTGTAGTCGATTGTTGTTATCGCGCCTGCCGGATCCGTGTCGTGATTCATGACGTTAGCCGCTGAGTCTCCGACTGTAATCGTCTGACCGTTCGTAATCGTTCCGAGCGTGTCTGCGTTGCCGTAGACCTTCCCCGTTGTCTCTCCGGCCTCGCCCATCTCTCCGAGGTCGGCCTCCCCCATCGTCATATCCCTGATGCACTGAGCAGAGTTCTCGCCGTTCACGACAGTTACTACCGTAGTCGGATGCGCCAGAATGATCTTTGCGAGTTCCGCTTGCGCGAGTGTTTTAATGTCTATCGCCATTATGTCCTTGTATAGAATTATGCCGCGGAAAGGAACCGACCTCTCCGCGGCATAGGATTCTTCACTTCCTTACGCGATGATGTCGGTCAGGACATACGCTGCTTCGGCATTCATTTCCTCAATGGAATACCATGTCTCTGCGTCGTACATATTCGATTTCAGTTCTTTGTGATAGAACGATTCGACTATGTAAGGCTGAACGCCATCCGGCAGATATTGAACAAGCTTGCCAAGCACAGGGTCCATCTTGTGACTGAACTCATCCGTCCCGGGCAGCTTCACAAACACGCCATTACAGCCGATACCGGAAAAACCGACATCAACGCCCCAATGGTCGTCGTCACCGACAAGAATCTCGTCAACCGACAAGAGCCCTGCAAGGATCATCTTCAATGCGTTCGGTGAGCCAGCAATCACATCCTTCGCCTCGCCGCCGCCGAGCATGAGAGCTGCCAGACTGAACTGGTTAAGCACTTCTGTAAACCTCATAATGGCGTTGAATACGGTGAATCCACATGCAAAGGCCATCTTCCCGGGATACCTGCGGATTGCTTCGCGTGCTATGTTTGCTTCTGACAAAAACGCACCAGCCACATGAGCCGCCGTCTGATGCGAGCCTACCGTCTGTAACTGTAATGCCAGTGCCGTTTCCTGCGTTCTCAACACACTGCGCTTTGAAGCCATGCCGCCAAGCCTGTCGGCCTTCTCAATTCCACTCATCTGTTTGACTTCATCGCGTCCGATTGCATACCGCTTCTCAACACTCGCTGCCGAATATGTTAGTACGCTCTCAGTCAGATACACCGGCGTCAAAGCCGTGCCACGCGCAAGTGCATCCTGCGATGCGGCATCAGCGGTGAGCGTGGTATAATATACTGATCCTGTTTTCTGAGTTGTCGTCAGAATAGGATAGAACCGTGTTCCGATGTAACTCAGTATCGGATTTACCTCGATAGCTTCGAGATCTTCTCTCCGGCCATCTTCCGTCATATATGCTTCCATTCCAGGCATGATATTCTCCTCAATCTTTGATCTTAATGTAAACCCTGAATACTGAACTCGTAATATTCGCACCAGTCAGGATTGCTCTGATGCGTTCCTAGTGACAATTGAACCGTGCTTCTGTGGCTGAATTGGTAATAACCAACGTAGTTGCGCCGTCAATACTCACTGGCATAACCCTTGGCCGCCACACCATATACTCGCTTACCGCCACGTTCGTCGCCAAGACAAGCGCGTTGCCGGAGTACGAATCAATTGCTGCTATGGCAACTGAACCCGTAACACCAGCCGAAGAGTAAACGGATATTTCGTCAATCTCACCCGTGAAAGGATCTGAATACTCGGTCTGTTGTACCGTCGAAGTCTGTGTGTGTGTCGTGAGGGTAAAGGTGCTGAAACTATCAGCGGCATGACACACACCGGCGTAAATCATTGCAAGTATCACAATCAATAGTTTCATATTTTCTCCATGAGGGGACCGGGATTAGCCCTGGCCCCCGTTGGTTTATATTTACGGCAACAGTGTGATGTTCGTCGAAGCCACATTAGGCCCAACCGACACATACGCTGTGTTTGTAGTAATTGACGCTTCCTCAATTACCCACTTCATAGTGCCTACGTTTGTCACTACGCGCCAGTAATCCTCATTAGCCGCCACGGTAACTGCCGCAACGCTATCGGGGAATGTCATAGCAGACGCAGCCGCGCCCTGCCAGACATGGACAACAGCGTAACCCGTCATGGTATTACCATCCACATCCTTCAAGGTTATGGTGTTCGTGCTAAACAGACTTGCCGCTGTAATCGCAGTGACCTCAATACCAGGCGAACCGTACACATTCAGACCAGTAATGGCTCCGCCGTCCACCGCTGGCATTACCGTTCCTGCCGATATATTGGCCGCATCTAATGCCGTAACAGCAGAACCGTCAAACGCAGCGGCAGTAGTGCCTGCAGCTAAGTTCGCCATATTGAAGTTGGTCGCAGCGTTAATATCTATGGCAGTAGCTACGGAAGCCGCTGCCAGTTTTGCCGCCGACACGTCGTTTATCTCGCCATCACCAATACTAAGCAATGGCAACACAACTTTCGCATCACCTGTACCATTAGCGACAAACGTATGTGCAGTAACATTGGTGTTACCGAAATCAATACTGGTCGCTGTCGTGTTACCTATATCCAACGCGCCTGTCGATTCAGCATCAATGCCAGAACCGGCATCAGCTTTGTAAGCCGTGGCGTCAACTGTACCATCAATGATTACGTCGTCACCATCAGGATCAATAGTGATATCGCCCGTGCTATCAATCTCGCCTTCGATGTTGACAATACCATCGGCAACTGACAGGCCATACGCACCAGCAGCCGTAATAACCAATGTCGCTTCATCCGCTGTATCGGCAGTTACGCCAGTACGCGCATCAGCAACTGCAATCAGCGGCATAGCTGCGTTCCCAGCAGCGTTAGTCTGATCAATCCTAACTATGTTATTAGTCAACGTCATGTTAATATCCACATCGCTACCGTTGACTTCCAACTCGCCATTACAAGTGGTCTTGCCGCTGATCGTCGCAGCGCCTTGAAAAGTCGCCGCTCCTTCAACTTTTAATGCCTTTATAGTCAGACCGCCACTATCCCATACCGCGCCCAAGGTCGGCGTTCCGGCAATGTCATACCATAATTGAATAGTACAATCTTCATCGGCGGTTGTTATGTCCGAGCTGATTACTTTCAACCATGCGAATGTCTGCCAGTTAGTCGCGCTATCATACGCTTCCAAAAGTGCCCACTCTACATAATCACTGTCTGACCGATTGGCCACGGTTTCCAATGACCGCACGGCAAACCGACCAAGATCAGTTGATGCCGCCGCCCGTAACTTCACGGTCAAATTGCTTGCCGTGATGCCTAAATCGCCGAGACAAGTTATGCTGTCGACTTCGGGATTAGCCAATGCCTCATTGATTTCCTCAACCAGCTTCACCGTTGAATACGATTCCACCGTTGATGCTCCGTACGTAATACCAACGAACATGAGCGCCGACATTAAACTGATCAGAAATTTTTTCATCTTTTTTCCCTTCTCTTTCTGTGGACTGTTGTGTTGATCTTTCTATCCTTATTTCCTGTTTGCCCTCGCCTCTTCTCGACCTGCTTTGTAAATATCAGGATACTGTTGCCGCGCCTTGTCGTAATCACCATCACAGGCATTAAGAGCGTCGGCCCAGGTCGCGATAGACGGAGAAAATTTTAATCCCCCGGTCAGCAACCGTTCGAGCTTCTCTGTGAGATCAGCTATTGACGTGCCTTGCTTTTCGATCTGCGCCCTTGCACTGTCACGCTCACCCTGCGTCTTCCGTTGCAGAGCATCAAGTGTGTCGTGCTTGGCCTGTAGCTCGCTCATCTTTTCCGCTATGGCCGCGAGTTGATCAGCGTATTCAGTCTGCGCCGCTGTCTGGCCTTCGGTGATTCCGAGGTCGTGAGCCGCTTTGACTTCGTCTGTGGACTCGTTGCCTTCGGCATCACTCGATCCAGTGTCTTCTTTATCAGGTTTGTCGGTTTCGGACTTAGTATCTTCTTCACCATCTTTGCCGGGTGTTCTAGTTCCATCCGAGTCCTCCTCTTTGGTTTCCAGAAGAGCCGCAATATCCAGGCCCTTCGCTCCGATAGCGTCTATAGATGCAGAGTCAAACTTGATCTCCTCGGAGTCTTCCGTAATTACCTCAGAAGCGATACCGGCCTTAACCATCTCATCGGCGGTCAGCCATCCCATACGGCCCTCGGCAAACCATTCTCCAATGACATCCGAACTCATGTTATACTTCGATATAAGTGTTTGCTGAATCTCGGCATTGATCTTGCCAAGCAGCTCGGCTTCGTCTTTCATGGCTCCCTGTCCACCGTCTATGAATGAGCTTGCACCATGAAACATCATCTTTGAATTACGATGAGCCCTAACCGCTGATCCGATGAATATGGTGATCATGCTGGCTGCACTTGCGACCATAGCACCGAGCGAGATATTGATAGGCTGCTTGCTTGTCATTCTCCACTCGCGTAGAGCGTTGACCATTTCATAGGCCGCGAACACACTCCCACCAGGAGAATTGATGTAGACATCGAGAGGTTTATCCACGGCTGCTTCTGCCAGAGCCCTGCGGAAGTAACTCTCAGGAGTGATGATACCCTTCTCAATATATTCCTGTGTCCATCCGGTATCGTATTCGCTCGGGACTATGACTCCTCTGATTTCTATTCTGCTCATTGACTTTCCCTCCGTATTGATTTTGTCCTGACCGGGACCAGGTCGTTCTTCTCGTCGCATTTGACCGCCGCATTCAGGACATTTCAGATCCTTGCAGTGTTCCTCTGACTCCATCTTGTAACCACATTCGATGCACTCGCAGTTAAAGGTTTCGTCTGGCATGGTTACTTGTCCTCTATTCAGGATTCTTTATCTGATCCGTTAGCCTTCGATGTGTCATCAGGTTCTTCGGACGGAGCCACGCCGCCTGACTTCTGTTCAAATGACCCTAGCGGCAAGTTCTTCTCTCTTCCAAAATCGAACTGCTCGGCAAGAGCTGAGAACTTTTGTTTCCAATCCGGCCCGAGAAGATCGGCATAGTTTCTTGTGCCGTTCTTCAGCCATTGCGCTTCTGCTTTCGATTCCTTTAGTTCGTCAACGGCAGGCATGACAGGCCAGTTCCACGAGAGCGTTTGTTCCCACCCTACCGGGAGGGCTTTGAATTTCTTTTGCTTCTGCGCCCAGGCCAGCACCTTGATCCCTGTCCAATCAGCAGACCTTCGCTCAAGCCATTTCTGCATAGGGTAAAACGCGCTCGCCCATGTCAGGATCATATCACCACGGAAAGATGTGTATGACGAATCGGCCCTGAGCAGGCTGTACGCCCTAGCCATGCCGAGACTTGCTCCTGCATACCCGAGAACGGCCTCGATGAATGGCGCGAGGTCTACGTTCGGACGCTTGATGTCAGGGAACTCGATCTCATCCTCTTTGTCTATATATTCAAATAATCCGCCTGTAAGGTTCTCAAACTTCTCATAGTTCGTGCCGCTTGGTTCATCACTGTTCGCCGGTTCATCGTCTGTCGTCGCCTTGGCCTTACCCACATTCTCCGGCAAGAACTCTGCACCGGCTAGAGGATTGTTCCAATCTATAACTGCGTTCGAGCGTTTCACGTATCCCGCAATGATCGCTGCACGCTTGGCAGACAGGAGTTCGGCTCCGAGGATCTCGTACAGGTCAAGGTAGTTGGTCGCGCTTGTGATGAGCGAGGGAATACCGCGCCCCTGGTTTAGCCGCCAAGGGTTCTTGATGTGTCGTACAAGATCACGTTTCCATATTGCCGCATCTTTGATGTCGTCTATCACCGACAGGCCGTGCTTGTGCGTCGTGACATACGCGACGACCTGGCCCCATTCGTTCCTGAGTATTCCGTTTTCCTGTTTCAATTTTGGATAGTTTGATTTCTTTAGAGCCGCATCGGACAGCGGAACTATCTGATCTGACTCCCAATGCAAGAGCTTTCCTGTGCCACCCGGTGTACCGCCCATGCTCTCAGGGATCAGTCCGTCGTCTACCAATGAAAGACAGTCACCTTCACGGATCGGCGCGACTGTCACGTTCTGGCAGATTTCGCTCCAATGTGTTCCATCTTCGCGCCAATCACAGTCCTTCGCCCACACTTGATTGAACCACGACGCGGCCTCGTCACCGCCCTCTATGTTAACCTGTAGCTTGCCAAGTGCGCCGACGACGTTCATTCGGAATTGATGCAGGATGCTTCTGGCCGGAGCGTAGTTGCGTTCGAGGTCACGTCCTATGTTCACCCCGAGCTGACGCTTGCGCGGATCGTATATCTTATCCTCTGTCTTTGTCTCGCGTTTCGGCTGTCGTCGTGCCGTGCTTCTTTCAACAGCATCATACTTTGCGACAATCTCTATGCGCTTCTTGCGTATCTCTGTGTCGAGGGTCAGCTTGACAAGCTCATTCTCGTCCCTCGCTTTTTCGAGTTTTGATTTACTACTCATGAGAAGTCAGGACTTGTCCGCTTGCGGACGTTCTTTGCTGTCAGCATAGCGCCGAGTTCTTTCTGACGCTGTACGAGCCAATCTATTTGTGACGAGTTGTAAGTTACTGTCAGCGAACCGAGTGTAAATGATGCAGTAGTCGCGCTGGTAGTGCTTAGGGTCTGTAGTGCTTCGCGGACTGCATGGTATTCTTCGAGTGTTGTCAACTCTGCCATGCTTAAAAAATAAGCCCCAAACCCTGTTACTGTCAATAGGGTCAGAGGCTTATATGTCCAGATTATGGACAGCTTGTCTTGTATTCGGCCTTTTATGTCACATGTAGTCGCCTGAGGTGTACTCTGTGGCCGCATTTATTACAGAATGCGTACGCCTGGTCGAATGCTTTTTTGTATCTCATCCCCCCTTTCTGCCTGAATGAATTGATCGCATCACACTTTTCACACCGCTCCATCTTGCGGTAAACGATCTGCGCTCTCACGGGCTGATTCTCTACCGACAATTCTTTTTCGAGCATCGGCTTCGGTTCCACCTTCTTCGCTTTCTTCTTTTTCTTCAAGTCTTCACCTCTCTTTCTTTCACCAACTTGTCAATACTATCGGCCATATATCGAAACGCTTTTGATGCGCGTTGTGGATTATCGCTTATATCACACCGAAGTCTTATGCAACATTCCTCAAACTCTCCATCTTCCTTTCTCTCAACCGAGATGTATATGTGATGCATATCTTCAAAAGCAGACATGATGATCTCTGGTTTGTTCATCCTGTTACCTCCTATGATTCATCTATGCGCTCGATGTTTCCGTCTTTGTATCTTACAACCAACGTGCAGGTTCGTCTTGCTTCTCTTATTTCTGTCGCCCATAATGTCACTCTCTCACGCATTTCCTCTTGAGAATAATTCGCACATCCTCTCCGTCCGACATACGTCCCGTCATCGTAGCACTTGCAGACTACTCTCTTTTCCTTCTGCGGTGGAGGTGGAGAGGGATTCGGAATATCCGGTACAGTTTTGTTTCTAGAACCGAATAAAACCGCAACTCTTGCCATTTCGACCTGCCAATCCATACCCATGCTTTCCTCGATCTTTCGCTTCTTCCTCGCCTCTGAGCATTTTGTATTGTCAACCCTTCTCTCTGAGAACATGAGCGATGATCCTTTGCGCATCAATCTCTGGTGGACCGCAATGATACATGCATCTGTAAACATCATTGCCGTCACACACTCCTCGTGACCGTCCTTAAATACGATTGTCCATTCACTCATCCCGTCACCTCCACTTTCGATTTCCGCGTTTCCTTCCTCGGACGTTTAGCAACCTGTACTCCCTGCGTTGTCAGTCCTGCCGCCGCCGCCGCCACGTACGCCATGCTCATTGCGTCACCGTAGTCCCAGTAAGCACCGGGGCCGTGCGTCCACTCCCATCGCATCCCGGCATCCGTCTGGTACTTCTGCCTCAACTTCTCAGCCGTGACATGCTCGCTGAAGGTCACATGCTGACGCGGATCACTCTTGTAGAGCGTTGCGCCCCCTGGAACCCCGGCATCGCCAAGCCACGCCCTCTGCATGACCTCACGCCAGTAGTCGGCGTTGAAGGCTACGAACTGACCCAGCGGCGACTCCGTGATGTGGCACTGCTCGAACGGTGCGCCAACCAGCGTGTTCTTGCGCGGCCCGTACTTATGCGCCGCGTAGCCTCGCGCCGGGATCAGCCTGAACGGGAAACTCCCCTGGTTGCAGAACCGATGCACAACCTCCGGCTCATAGCCCCTGTCGATCAGGAACCTTGACGGCCTGAGTCTTTGGCCTTGCCTGATCAGCGGCATGACAGACAAGTGCTGACAGAGTTGTGTCAAGGCTGTGAAAATCTTCTGCTTGCGTTCGAGCTCTGGTGCGTTCTCGCGCCACACGTCGCCCCTCTGCGGCCAGCGTCCGTACACCGCGACATGACCACTAAGCAGTTGATCGAACCCCACCACCACCCACATGAGTCCGACGCGGTTGATGTCAGTTGAGGCTACAAGAATCCTTGCCTGGTCCGGCACAATGAACCGTGGCCACTGCGCCTGGTGCTGTGCCACGTGTAGGGCTTCAAGTTTGTACGATGTTCCAGACTCATCCTGCGGATCTTGCTGCATCTCAGCCGCGAACTTTATCGGACCCATCTCAATAAGAAGATTTTCAGCCGTTTCTAATGCGCTGATCTCGCTATCCCTTATCCTACTATCCCACGACACGGATGCGCTCGCGTCCATTTTCTTGCGGTTCTTCTTGTAAAAAGCCGTTGCCATCTTCTTTCCTGTCTCGTCGTCATCTGCTTCTCGCCTTATCTCGGCATACTTTTTCCAAAGCGTATCCTGCGCGGTCGGCCATGTTACGATCATAGGATGCGTCTTGCCCTGAAACTCAGGATGTATCTTGTGGTCGAGAAACCTGCTACTGACATCGTTGTTCTCCACGATAGTACACGGCATAAAACAGGCGATGCGCTTACGCGGTCCAGCCAATGCAAGGACGGTCCCGATGATTTTGCTCTCTATTTTTTTGCATGATGTAGGTGAAATCGCGTCATCCTCAGTCTGCACGTCATCCGGCAAAACAAAATCAGGGCGGTATATCCTCCCGGCAACCACGCGAGACATACCCTTCATTGCCGCAGTGATGCCGCGACACTCGATCCGCGCACCGCTGAATGCGTAGAGTGTCTCTCCGTCTGGCATCAACACCGAAGGGAATGTGATGCCACGCGCTCGCCATGATATTTTTGTTCTGTTGCCTTGTGCGTCAAGTTGGTGCGGTCCGTTGATTGCCTTGTTGTCGAGTTTCTTGAAGAACACAATAGCCTCGGGATAATCCTCTGCGAGCAACTCATTACTGCCATCCAACTGATCCTTAATGAAGTCTAGATAGCTCATTGCCAGTTCGTCAGTGGCTCCGATTGGAACCACGTATGAACGCCGGCCAGTGAGCGTTGCGTACACCGACGCACCCTTCCCGATGGCACTCTTGCCGTCACCGCGAGGCATGGCAAGCGCAAAACATCCTCCGTTATTGATGCAGTTCTGTAGTCGGTTTATGCAGTCGAGATGCACCGAACCCCACTTGTCGCAGAACGTGTCTGGCATATAATAACTGAGCCACTTTTCAAGATGGCGCTCCAACCGTTTCCGGCGCTTCAGGGATGCTCTGGACGGATGGACGGTCTTAACGATACGGGCCAATCGGCGTGAGGTCTTGACAAGTCGAGCGTGTTTAATGCTCTGCGTTACTACTGCCTTTTCCCTCTTTGTGAGTTTCGCCATTATGTCACCGCTCCATGTTTATTGCCACACGTAGGGCATACGCAAATATCCGGCGCCGCGGGAGGATCATCTTCTTCGGTCATGCCAGCAAGGTCTTTGTCGTCAAACCCTGCTTCGATCAGCTCGGCAATATCCCACTCGTTCGCCAGCATGTCCATGTCATCATCGCCGTAGGGCCTGTTGTCCATGATGATAAACCGCCGCTTCTGCGCCACTGTCAACCCTGTCAGCCGATGCACCCATGTTGTGGGGACCTCCTTCATGCCAAGTTCACGGCAGGCACGCCAGCGCATGTTCCCGCCCAGGATTACACCGCGCTCGTCCACCACAATCCCACGTGCAGGCATGGCCTCGGGGAAGTCGCGCACGGAATCACACAGCTTCTTGAACTTGTCATCCTTGATGAAGCGCGGGTTCTTCGGCAGGCCGTGTGTGCCATCGTTCAGGTGCAGGGCTGACAGTTTGATTTTCATTCTCCCCTCAGTTCAATATCAATTTACTTTTTGCTGAT
>Ga0307928_10000870_pt1 | contig 22632 bp, 33 predicted proteins | sample AceLakmetagen232_FD_201815 | JGI IMG/M metagenome (GOLD analysis project Ga0307928, IMG submission 201815) | Saline water microbial communities from Ace Lake, Antarctica - #232 | ecosystem: Environmental > Aquatic > Non-marine Saline and Alkaline > Saline | place: Antarctica: Ace Lake... | reverse complement strand
TTCCTCAAAGCTCAATTCCCCAAACGCATTTGGGAATGTTTTTTTAAGCCATATCCGTATATTGTTAATAAATTGACCCATTCTTGATTTCTGGGTAATTTTCAGCAACTCACCTGAACCCATAAAGCCAGCAACTTTTTCTTCTTTGATTAGTTCTTCTATCCTCTTATCTGTTATAGGTGGTAGGTCAGCTCCATTATCTATGTCGTTCTGCCTATTGCTTTGCATTGTATTGTAATAGTCTTTATAAAAGTTTTCTATAGCATCATTCCACCATATAACTTCTTCTGTCTGAGCAATTCTACTAACTATATTCTCCAAGTCTATTTTTTGCCCCTTTTTCAAGGGTGAATCTTCTCCATATAAAAATCTATGAACAAAGTCTTCATGTCCGAAGATATCAATAATATCATCACGTGAGGTAATTAAATCGCTATTAACTATCATTTGATAAGTTCCGTCTGGATTACTTATCAATTTACCCTTAGTAAGCGGAATTCCTTCTTCACTGATTTTACTTGTTGGAAGAAATTTAATATCCATCTTGCCAGAGGAGAATAAATTTTCGATATCACCAAGTTCTCCAAGTACGTTCCTGAATTGTTGAGTAATCTCTGGCATAGATAAGGATTCGGGTAATACTTTCTTGCTTAATTGTTCATCGGATATACTTAGCCTTGCTTCTGAATCTATAGCATCTGGAGTATCCACTTCAATATCAGTTGCAACCTTGCCCTCTATCCTTTCTAGATTGAATGCCTTAATAGCCTTGGCTGTTTTATACTTATCAACTCCACGCCCGACTAAATCAGTTGTTATATTGCCCCCCTGCATCCACGCTAAGGCGCCCAGAGTGTCTATTCTGCCATAGAGATAATCAGCCCAATCCTTAGCCATTTCTGGCTTATCTGCATTCTCATCTAAGTATTGACCTAGTTGTTTGACTGCAAGAGATATTGCGTCCTGCATCGCTTCTTGAATATTTTCTCCAACAAAGTCCCATCCTTTTTTCTTGATTGTATTTAGTAAGCTGTTTTGAAATACTTTTATACTCGTTCTTTCTGCTCCTTTAAGTATTGATGGAGTGAGTTTGCCTATTGTTAGCTTTTCAAGTATAGCATAAGGTATAGCCGAAGCTCCAGCCAAGATGCTTGCAAGTCTATTATCAACTCCTGCATCTATCATGCTGTCCTTTATGTCTCCATAGCCTTGCTTTGTCCAATAAGCCAACGTTACGCCTTGACCAAGCCCTGGAAGTGCAGCATTTGCAATCATAGTGACAAGTACAGGTGGAAGCATTCTCAACGCCCCATATCCTGAGTCTGCTATAAATTTCAAGAATGGGTTTTCAAAATCACTTTTTACTCTTCCAGTTGTAGAATCAATTACTTGCTCTCCGTATCTTTCTAATTTATCTTGAGCTTCTTTTTGTCTCATGTTCTGGACAAATGCTTCGTTTCCGCCGGGAGTTTCAAATGTCCCCATCAAATCATTCATGTAATAATCTATGGCAACACTGTCCCAATCAGATACGACTTTCTCTACGTCAGATATCCCTGAGCTTAGAGTTTTTTTGATTTTCTGCCACATTGTTTTGGCTTCAGGCTCCTTGTCTGCCATTACCCTACTTATGCCCTGAGAAAAAATTGTTTGCTCCTCTGGACTTAACTTCGAAGCATCTTGCATTATTCTATCTCTGCTATATTCATCGTTATACAACATCTCAAATTTATCAACTAACTTATAAACTCTCTTATATTTAAGATTAAATGTGATATGATTGTTGAGGGCTCTCAATACATTTCCTTCACCAATGTGATTAATTATATCCTCACGACCCATTTTACGCAGTTTACCTAAATATTCATCGGCAGTAGGCTTTTTATCTTTGGTGCTATTGGCAATATCACTAATTAATTCTGGCATTAAGGTCTCTATGTCAAGTTGTATTGATTTAAATGTAAGCTGTTCTCCAATGTTTTCTATACCATCTAAGCCCTTAGCGTCAACAGAAATGCCAGCATCACCCAATATTTTGACATATTTTAATTTATCAAATCCGTCTTCGCCTCTAATTTCTTTTATTATTTGGGATTCATGCTTATTTAGTTCTATTTGAGCATTGACGGCATTCCCTCGTATTTTAGATTTTTCCAAATCAAGAGAGAATTTTTTATCTTTTACGCTATTTATCTTCGTTGCTAAAGCTCTAGCCTCATTAGTAGTTGCAAGGTTTAGTCCTAGTATAGATTGTGCCTTTTCAATAGTAGGATTTATAAGAAATGGTTCAAGGGAAAGGGGGTTATTATTCAATATAGAATTGATTTCAGTAATAGTTAAGCTTTCACCCAGTTCGGTAGGCTCTATAACTTCATCTTTTTTTTTATCTACTATTTCTGTTTCAATTTTATCACGTTCAATAAGCCTATTTTTGTTTATCTGACTTATTTTGTTTCTAACTAAAGCTAGATTCTCTCTTACTGTCTCCGCAGTCTCTTTGTTTAACTGCTCGTTTGTTACCATGTCATTTACATATTTGGTAGTATCAACTTGAAGAAGCCGTTCGGGATTAGATTCTATAAATTTATTCTTAATATTCTGAGGAAGATTACTGTTGGAAATAATCCTATCTACTTCCTTATTATAAAGGAAAGCAATTTTAGTGTCGTCATAAACTTGAGCGTATGGTTCATCTGCAAACTTCTTTGTAGAAGAGCCATCGCCAGTATCGTTTGTTTGGAGTAAGTCTAAGGGGTTAATTGGTAACCCACCAGCACTAGGTTGAGTTTCTACTTGAGGCAACTCAGGAGCTACCGTAGGCTGTCCGATTGGCATTGCCCCTAAGTCTATAGGTTCCTCCTTGGCTTCTTCCTCAAAAGGAATACCGGTTTTTTCCGCTAACCATTCTTTGGTAGGCTTATACCCAAATGTGGTCTTAATGGTTTTGACTGTTTCTAGTAACGTCTTAACATCTTCTGGCGGTTCACAATCAATAACAAAACTTATATCTCCATCATCAAGGTTCTTATTCCCATATTTAAAATAACACAATGGCTTAATGATTTGAGTGTTAATAGTGTCCATCAAATTCTTGCAGTCAGCCTGAAGAATGTCATCACGGACATTTTCCTGAGCCTGCCCACCAGAAAGACCACTTGCTTCACTGCTAGTTGCAAGTTGTCCGAGTATAGCAAGAGTATAAATCTTATCGTTGTATTGAATCCATCTTAGGTAATCGCTATTATTTGACTGACCGGGAGCGGCTACCATATCTATTTTAGATTTATTAGTTGTCAGTCCTACCCCGTCACTTGCCATGTTCCTAAGTTCGGCTGAAAGCTTTGCCCTAGTAGTTGAATCTGCAAAGTCAGCATCTGATATCTCAGCAATTACACTAGGCATCCCAAACTTCTCAAGAAATCTATTCTGCTTTTGAACTGCGAATGTTTTATAGAAGTATGTCCAGATCAATACACGGAGCAAACCTCCGCATGATGCTATTCCGGGTTTTAATTGATGTTGATGAAAGACAAACTGTATAGGTTCTTTCTTTATGTCAATAAGATCGTTCAACGAGGATGAGAGAAACACGTTTCCCTTTGTGTCAAAAGTCCAATTTGAAGGGTCAATAAGTTTAAATTCTTGAATCTTTCCTCCACCATGCCTCCAGTCAATTCCTGCACCTGAATATCCATTGCCAATTGCATCAAGCAAATGACGCATAAGTTTATTGATTCCAGATTCTTTTAAGATATTCTTTATGGCATCTCTTTTAGCTACCGAGCCTCCAACTATATTCCAAGCATGTCCCATTACTGCAAGTTTTCTAGTCTCAAGGTGAGCCGCAATTATCGGTTCATTCTCCTGCATAGTCTTAAAAACTGAGGCTTGATCTTGTGCATATCCTTCATACCCACCGTTGAGTATATTATTTATGCGTGTTGCCGTAAGCTTTATGCCATTAGTATTACACCATGACACAAACGCATCGTCCATATCCCCTGATGATCTTGGGGAAACACTACGCATGTTTATATCGTCAGAGGTTGTAGAGGTGTTAAATAGCGGTTTTTCAAAAAAAGATGTTGAACCCATGTGTTAGTTTCCCTGTGTTGTATTGCAATACATAGATAACTAAGCACATAAAACGAAAAAATCAAGTAAAATTAACAAAATTAACAAAAATATTTAATAAAAAATGCCTCAAAGCTACTACTAATAGCTAAGAGGCACTCCCTCTGGAGAAAGAATTCTATACTACAACCAACTCTGCAACAACATCTCCACGCCGAATAAATATTTTCTTGCCGGGATTGTAGATTGTCAAGTAAATAAAACCATCTTCTTTGAATAATCTTATTGGTATAATCTCTCCACCCGGAACATCAGAATCAATTGGCATGAGTTGATATGAATTCGAGCCAACTAGGTTATCAAACGACTCAACGGTCATGTTTGTTTTAACTTTTATTATGAGGCTATTTAGGTTCCAATTCTTTTGTGAAACTCCGATTGGTGTAAACATTATGTCTATTATCAATGGCGATGACATTCTAACTATTAATTTCTCATCCCAATTGGGTTCACCTCTGTGTTGTACTGAAAATTCATCGCAATCTTCTACAACATCTTCTACAACATCTTTTACAACTTCGCAGATATTATTGAGTTGCTTCATTATATCTTTAGATACTCCACTTTTACCATTTATATAATTGTAAATAGTATTTGTGTTGACATTCAACTCTTTTGATGCTTTACTTATCGAACCGTACTTGTCAATAAGTACCCCTTTAATGTATGCTTGTTTTTCGTTTGTCATTTTAAATCCTTTTTGTTAAAATTCTAGTTCGTTTTCGTTATTATATTTGTTTTTAGGTGCTACTGGAAAAGGAGTTGCTGGTGATACATTGTATTTTTTATCATCAAGTTGATTACTCTTATCCTTCAGTATAGCATCAAACATTTCATTGGGAGACTTATAGCCCTCAGGCATAATTTCTACCTCAAATTCTTCATCTGGAGCAAGAATATTATCTCTTTCCTCGGGAGAATACCATAAGCTATGGTCGTCATCCCATTGTTGCCCATAAAACCATTTACGTGGGCTTGGAATAAATTGCTTGTCCTTCCATTTAGTTATTGCTAAATTATATTCACTCGTAGCTTTAAACAATACTTCAAATTCTGCAATCTTAATTGCTTTCTTTATTTCCTTTCTTGACTGTGCTGACTCGCAATGCTTTGGATATAAGAAGTATAGAACCTCGATCTGTTGCTTTTCAGATAAAGAGCTTGCTTCTTTTAGCCCAACATCACATTTTTTTATTCTACTTGTAAGAGATTCACTATCGTTTTTCTTACTAATTTCTTTGACTTCATCCTTAAATTTAGGCTCTTCCGATAATGGCAATGGGGTTAAATCGCTGTCATTATCCAACTCTTTAACTGCTTGAATTGGTTCATAGTTTTCTTCTTCCTCTTCAACATAGCCCTCAGGCTTAATTCCAAATGGAAATTGGTTCAGAGTATAAACCATTCGATATGTTGCGGTACGCTTACGTTCTAAATATCCTGTAGACTCAAGCTCTCTAAGCCTCTTCTGGACAGTATGAATTGACTCACTGCTTTCATTGGCAAGACGCTCGCTAGAAAACTTATAGTATCTTCCATGGGATAGAAGTATTGAGAATAAACCCTTGGCTGTCAATGATAATTTTTTATCTCTTAAGATGCTATTGGGTGTTCGAGTATAATTTTTCTCAAAGTTAATATTAACAATGAGTCCAAGTTCTTTTTCATCTGGATATTTATATTTAGACATTCAATATGCTCCTTCTTAAGGTAATTCTAAAGAATACAAGCCATCGCCGTCTTTGACGAGATAACCATTCTTCATTAATTCTTTAACTTCTGGTTGACATGTTTCCATGTACGACGGAGTTACTCGACCCTCTTCGGTAATAAGATATATCATTACAGCAAATGCACCCTTAGCACTCAACGACAGGTCTTTATCACGTAGAATCTGATTAGGAACCATCGTTGGTTGTTCAAAGCTTGTTTGTAACATAATTATTCTCCTTCTTTTTCATAAGTCAATTTAAATATGTCTGGTTTGCAGGGATAATAATCACCTGTCAATCCCTTTATTATAAAATCTCCCTCGCAAACATCAACATAACCTGCAAGAGTCTCAATTGAAACTTGTTCTGGAGTCATTGGATTGTTGTCCCAATTACCAATAAGTGGGAATATTAATGGTCTTTCTCCGTTCCATTGCCAAGCTTCAACCATGGTGCGTTTAGCGATATACTTACACATTATTCTCTCTCCTTTAAATTGTTTTTATTGCTTTTATATTAGTCTCTATCTTTTCTTTAGATATAATAATATTAGCTCTTCTTTCCCATCTCAAATAAAACCTTACCTTTATGTCCGTGTAATCTCCATGTCTCTCCATCAAAACTCGGGACTAATCCCGATTCCCATAGGTCAATACAAGATTGAAAAGGATTTACTCCTTGTTCGTGTTCGATTCCATCCCAGTGATCTAGAACAAAGAAGCTTGATATGTAGGAATAAATGCTATCCCAAACGCTAACACTAACGCTATCATAAACGCTAGCCCAAATGCTCTCATAAACGCTAGCCCTAACGCTAGCCCAAACGCTATCACAAACTCTATCACAAACTCTATCACAAACTCTATCACAAACTCTATCACAAACTCTATCACAAACGCTATCCCCAACGCTAGCCCAAACGCTATCACAAACGCTCTCCCCAATGCTCTCCCCAACGCTAGCCCTAACTCTATTACTAACACTAACGCTATCCTTAACCTTTATCCACTCTTTAAGCCTAGCAATATCTTTCTTTTTTACTTTTCTTCTTCTTTTGTCAGTGAATGGGTTAATTATAGGTTTATAAAGTAAAACTGCTGAATTGTTGCTCATTATTATTCTCCTTTAAATTGTTTTTATTGTATGTATAATATCACATAAAATACATATTGCCAGTCAAAATGGCAAATATTCTATATTTTTTAAGTCATTTCGCATAATGTAGTCATTTTCAGACTCAATAACGCTATAAATAATAGCTTTTGAGAAAACAAAATCTTGATGCCATTTATCAATATTATAGTTAATTACTTGACCAACCTTAGCACTATGTATATTAATATTAGCAATAAGCTTCCTACGCCATTCTTTTCTGGAATATACATACGATGGTTTGAATCTCCAAGCTATGATACATACAGAACCATCTTCAACTAGATGTGCGGTTATGTATTTACTTCCATTGTAGACATAAAACAGTTTATTGTAGTGCTTTTTAAAGTCTTCAATTGTATTTATTGTAGTCATTGTTTCTCCATGTTTTTTAATATATGAGCTATTACATCTACCGTCCATCCATTTCCTAACATTTTATATCTTTGAGAATCTGAGACAGAATTAGTATAATTATCTGGGACAGTTTGTAATCTCTCACATTCTACAGGTGTAATTTTCCTATATGTTTTATTTGGTCTATCCAATACATAGGCACAACTATTATTTGCTCTAAGAGTTATACATTTCGTAAGACCAACTTGATTATCAGAATAATCACTTTCAACTGGCATAATATATGTTGTCTTCTTTGACTTCATAATTTGTTCGTGGTATTTCTTAACATTTGCTTGAATATTTGGTTTTACTTTGTGAAATTTAATTTCATCAACTCCAAAGTCATCGTGAGGTTCGTTTGATTTTGTTTCAAGTATATCATATAATAATATTTTTTTATCTTCTGGTTGGCACATTCCTGGAATGTTCGTCCAATATAATCTTTTTCTATTTTGTGCCGACACAAGATTACTGTTTATTATATGAGGTTCTAATCTTCCAACTCTGAATAATTCCTTTTGTTCAACACATTCTGGATACATCTCTCCTAATATTGAAGATATAACATCGTTGTGTTCAGCCTTCATCACTACATTTTCTAATAAGAAATATTTGGGCTTACACTCTTTCAACAATCTAATATATTCAAAGAACAATTTACTTCTCTCATCGTCAAAATTTAATTGTTTACCTGCGGATGAAAATCCTTGACAGGGTGAACCTCCTATCAATAAATCAATTTTGGGTAAATCAGCACCCTTTACATCAACAATAGAACCTAAATGAATAGTGCTAGGGTAATTCTTTTTCGTTATAGCTATGGCATACTTGTCAATTTCACTTGCATAATAATTGTCAACTTTTATTCCAGCCCTTTCTAGTGCCAATTGACCACAAGACATTCCATCAAATAAACTAAGTACATTCAATTTAATCCACCTTTTTCTGTATAAAAACTATCTTTTAAGCATTTTTTTACAATTGTAAATGGTATATTTCAAACACGATTTCAGCATTAAGCTCCATCTATGACTATGTGATACATACATTGTAATAGAATTTACCCCCTCGTTCCATAGCCTTAGATCAACATTATGCACTGTGGAGTATAGCTCTTTTACCAAGTAATCTTCAATCATAAATGACTGATTCATAAGTTCATCACAGCTTATGTCATCATCATATTCCAGAACCATATAGCTAGTGTCAAACTTAATCTTGTGAAAGTGCTGAGACATAGCCATGAGGTCGTGTATCGTCCATGATTTAAAGTCATCTATATTTCCATGTATGTATATTCTTGATGTCATTCGCTATCCAATATTAATTTGCGTATGTTGTTGTATCTTTTGATTGGGCAATCATTGCTGTGTTTTTTTGATGTTAAATCAAAACCGCTAGTGTCTTCATTACATATACTACAGTGCGTAAATCCTAACCCATCGTACTTATTGGATGGAACTGGAGTATATTCAACCCTTTTAACTATCTCATCTGCTATTGATATCAATTCTCCTTTTTGCTCTTCGGTTGATTTATTGGATATTTTTAAATTATCGTGTATTATTTTTTGTAATTCAATTGCTATCTTATCAAGGCGTGAACCTCGAATATGGAAGCTTCTATCTTGTGTCCATGCGACATGCCACATGAAGCCATCGTGCCATACGTCCATTAATGGAAAATCTTCTATTAGGTTATTTTTGTTATTCATTTTTGCCTCCTGCTATTATCTGCATATTATTCCAGCAATGGCTCATTTGATGATACTTCTGTGCAGTTTCAGGTGCATCCTTGAGATAGCTTAATAATCCCATGGTGATAACCAATTGACGATATTCATCTGGTGTAGCAATTCTTTTCATTTTCATTCTCCTTTTGTTTTTCATTATTAATATAAGCATAATTAATAATATCAATCCAACCTTGTTTTATTGATCCATCAATTCGCAATAGCGCAGTACAGGCACTATGGGCGGCATTAATAGCCCTATAACCATAAGTTGCATTTGCATTTATTATCGCTAAGGGGGCTTCACACATATCATATACCGCATCGTATATATAATCATAAAGAGAAGTGATAATGTGATTATAAGGAGGTTGTGCTTCTATAAGTTTAATACGGTTTTTGTGGGAAGGTTTTTTTAAATATTTTTTTACAGCCTTTATTGCTTTATGAGGTCTTTTATCATCAGGAAATTTATCTTCCCAAATAGGTAAAACCATTTCACATGCGAATATAGCAATAAGCGAAGATTCCCTCCTGCCTTCGATTAACTTTTCAAACCACAACGATAGTTGACCGTAGTTTTCTTTTTCGGCAAGCCTTAATAAAAACTTTTTAGAGCATTTTGTTTTCGTCTTTTTATCATGCCAGACACCGCCATGCCGAAAATTATATGAGTCCCAACACCTTAATTCTTCCTGGGTAATAGTCTCTTTCATTTTATTTCTCCTTTTGTTTTCATTGTGACTATTATAGCATGGTAATTTTAATTGTCAAACCATTCTCCTATAAATATTCAAAAAGTTTCTCCGTCACTTCTCAAAATGGTTTTTTGAGGATATTGTTTTAATTCTATATTTCTCTTAATCTAATCTTTTTTAAATCAGTATTACTTATGTGTCCAATATCTCTTTGTACAAAATGTCAGGAAAGGAGTTTTGTATAGGGATAAGTTGTATTCACGGGAAGTAGACAATAAAAAACCCCCGACATTTTAGCACTGTAAGGAGGCTTCAGGGGTATAGTAAAAGAACGGCATCGTTTAATTAGCAAGATTAAAGTAGCCATCCATCATAATAAAATATCAACTGGGTTTGCATGTTAAGAGGCGTAGTTGATATGCTAAGAATAAGATAGCATACTTTGTAAAAAAGTCAAGGGATGTTTATTATTTTACATAAGTGAACTATTCATTTGTATTACCCTTGCGTTGCTTCTCCTTTTGTTTATTTATTTCTATAAATCTACATTATAATATAATACTTTCAAGTAATCTTTATAAAAAACTTAAATATTTTAAAACTTAGCTTGCAATTAATTATTTACATGATAATATTACTATCACAATAAAAACAAAAGGAGATTGAGATGAAAGAGAAAGGAATGGTTTAACTATGGATTTATTTTCTTTAAAAACATTTGGAGGATTGGCTGTATTTGGTATTATTGCTTCTTTTTGGAGTAAAATATGTTTTATATTTTCAAAGATATTATCTATTTTTGTTGTAAAGGTAAAAATAGATAATCAATTAGAAGCAAGATTAATTTTTTATTGTAAAAAACATTTTAGGCAAATAAGATTTAACACATATAATTTTGATACTGTTAATTGTAAATCTAAAAAATATAATAGATATATCCATATACCCTTTGAAAAACATAAAAATGATTCATTAGTATATCTTAATGGTTGGAAGCCTTTGTTTCTTAATAGTTTTACTTTAATCAGTAAGTTTGGTGGTGATCGTGATAATAAATCCATAATATATTTTAGAGGCACATTTGATATTAAGAAGTTGATTACAGATTGTTCTGCTTTTTATGAGGAGGAAATAAGCAGACAAAACAATCTCAAAGATGGACAATTTACAAATCCAAGATTTTCTATATATGAAAAAATAGGACATGATAATAACCATATCGAAGGCGTGGCTGAAGAGGCATGTCTTGAAGAGGAAGGTGATTTTATAAAAGAATTAAAAATGGGTGTTTATAGCTTGATAGGACATGAACCACAAGACCTTGGTTATGATATGAAATATAAAAATAATTATATAGATTATCTTTATTATCCGAAAAAAATATTTTCAGAAATTATATCTGATTTAGAATATTGGATAAATAATGAAGAGTGGTATAGAGATAAGGGTGTTCCGTGGAAGAGGGGTACATTATTGTTTGGTCAAGCTGGTACAGGGAAAACATCATTGGTTAGAGCAATTGGCGAAAAATATGATTTACCTATTATTAGTTTTCATATTCATTCTCTGACAAATACTGAGTTTATCAAAGAATGGAAAACTTCACTATCACAACATTCACCATGTATTTTTCTAATTGAAGACATTGATAATATTTTTCATGGTAGAAAAAAAGCTCAAACAGATATGCTTAATAATAAAGTTACATTTGATTGTTTGTTAAATTTGCTGGATGGTGCAAATAAAGAGGATGGATATTATTTGTTTATTACCACAAATAAAATTGAGCAATTGGATAGTGCGTTAGGTATACCTAGAAATGGTGATAATGAATATACTATTTCTACTCGTCCCGGCAGGATTGATAGAGTCATTGAGTTACCATTATTAGATGAAACTGGTAGAAAAGAAATTTCTGAAAGAATTATGGATGATATAGTTCCTAAAGATTTAATATCAGAAGCTATCGATAAAGGGTATAAAGATACACCGGCACAGTTTTTAGAAAGATGTCGGGGTATTGCTGTACATCATCATATAAAAAATGAACTAATATTAAATAACAAAGGAGGTTGAGATGAAGACGGCTTCGATGTATAAGTGCGAATACTGTGAGAATATGTTTACTTCTATTAACGTGTGCCGTGAGCATGAATTAACTTGCATGTCGAACCCAAGCAATATAGAAATAGGTGATGGTCAGCACCTTTGTCCAATACATAAACGCAAATTATATAGAATGTACGGCTGTGGTTACGACTACGACAGATTGCTATGCCCCGAGATAGGGTGCCAACACGAGATAGAACTCAGTGAGAGTACTTATTATGAAGGCTATGGGAATGATTATAAAAATAAAGGAGAAAAGAAATGAGTAAGGAAATTAAAGAAGTAGATTATGGTAAGGTATTTATAAATTTTATGATAATAATTATACTGATTATCCCAACATATATGAGTGTTGGATTCTGCGGTATGAAATTATGGAATTGGTTTATAGTGCCATTGGGTGTAACACAAATAGACATGTTGCAAGCTATGGGAATATTTGTAGTTATAAGTTTCCTGAGAATGGATTTTAATGTTAATAAAGACTTTACTAATGAAAATAGTTGTGGAATGTTGACAATGGTTATCGTAAGTTCTTGGTTGTCATTGTTAACAGGTTCGATAATTAAATGGTTAATGTAAGATAGGATTTATCAATGAAAAAATACAAAAGATGGAATGAGTTCTCGGATAATAACCCTAAGCGATGTGAATTCTGCGATGTAAATAAAATAGCTAAACTCTGCAAAGAGAGAGAGCGTAAAGAAATTAAGGATGATTCCGAATTTATTTTAGTATTAAGGCATTGTCCAGTTTGCGGTAGAAAATTAACTAAAACATAAAGGAGAATTAAGATGCACATATATACATCAAATTTCAGTAAGAACTGCAAGAATGAGAATGCTATTTCAATTGCTAGAAAGACTCCGGCTTGGGCTAATTGCAGAAGATATATAAAGCTCGCTCCAAGTTATTCATTGTTAATGGATTACAAGAAAGGAAGAGTTAACAAGGAACAATATAAAGAAATTTATAAAAAAGAAACCCTAGACAAGCTCGACCCAATAGAAATCATGAATGAATTAGGTGACGGAGCAATCCTGCTTTGTTATGAAAAGAGTAGCGATTTCTGCCACAGACATATCGTGGCGCAATGGTTGATGGCAAATACAAATATAATAGTTGAAGAAATTTAATAAAGCTCAAACAAAACAGGAGGCATAAGATGCCAAGAAGAGACGGAACCGGACCAGACGGTAAAGGCGCAAAGACAGGAAGAGGACTAGGTGGTTGTACTCCCAAAAAGAAGGCGAAGAAGGCGAGGAAATGAAAATTAAGTCAGTTGAATTAGTTAGAGACTTTAAGCTCGACGAATACATAACAGAATTTAATTTTAAAAACTTTGACAATCCTGAATATAAATATGTTTTTTGTTCTGGCTATATACCGGAATCAAAAATTAAATACGATTCTTGGAGTAGTGATGGATTCAAGATAGTATATAATAATTTATGCGCTGGAGTTATAACCTTCAGTATAGATAGAACAATATATTCTTGTTATGATTGGGAAATAAAACTAGAGCCTCAGTATTTAAATTCCGGCATTGGCGCATTGGCCTTGTGCAAAATCTTAGAATATGCCTTTAGGGAGCGAGGCTTTAACAAAATCAACATGTGTGTATGTGCAAATAATACAAGAGCCAAGAAACTCTATGAAAAGTGTAGCTTCGTTAGAAGAATAGGAATATATTATAATCACTTCTTATTACGTGACGGAACTTACGAGAACAAAATAACGTACGAGATATCCAAAGAAGACTACTTGGAGAAATATAAGGATAATATTACCTCTAGATTCCCTCAGTAGTCCACGGAAACATATCCCTCGCTTCGATTATAGACTAACTTGACTCAATATATAGGTTGGTCTATAATTGTCTCTAGGTATACCTTAGAGCGCTTTAAATCCCTATTAAGTACAGGTGGGCGGTGGACAATAAAAAACCTCCAGTGTGTTAAGAAAGGAGAGAACCCAACACAAAGGAGGCTAAGCAAAGGAGATTTGTTACCAAGCCTTCATTTTTGTTTTAAATTCTAGGTAAGTACGGTATTCATCGTGATACTCATTCATCTCTTCACTCTAATCCCAATCTGATATCGCTTAGCTATACTTTCGATCTTCTTATCAATTGCTTGGTGGTCGTGCTCAAACACGTCTCCATCGTAAGTTATAGCGTAACTCATACCAACAGACCTCAAGGAGCTAAGAGTGCCTATGTATTCACCTAAGTCCATGAATATTTCATTATCACCCCATATATAACTACCAGTTGCAATTATGTCACCATCTAGAATTTTTTGAGCTTCTGGTTGCTTAAGGTAATCATCAATCTTCCGCTTAAACCCTTTGGCATGCTTCTTTTTATGAAAGATCATATTGGGATCAATTAATAAAGTTTCATCACAATCATTAATCTTAGACGTAAATAGACCGTCAGATAACCCATCGGTTACTGTACCCTTAATCAAATCACAACCACTGTAATCTTCTCTTACTTGTACAAACCATGCTTTCTTCATTTTACTTCTCCTTGTTGTTCGTTGTTTTAATATTTATCTATTATGCTTCGTACAGTTTCTTTGTTCTTGGCTATATAATCCGGGTGATCTCCTCTGTAGACCATCCCATCTTCAGTTATACGCCTATAGTTATCCTGAATTAATTCGTTTAAGTCATAAGATATATTAATCAATGAATCTCCAGTCGTCCAATAAAGACCATAAGCAGGCTCCTCATTTATATAATCAAAACCATTCAGACTAATAGCCTTTGCTATCTCATAATATAACGAGGTAATGAAATCTAAATCATACCCATCAAATAAAGTGATAGGGTAGTCGGCTATAACATTGCCAGCGCCAGATAAATTAAGCATAAATTCATCGTAGTACTCATTAGATAATATCCTGTATTTCATCTCTCTCTCCTTTTGTTCTCTCTGTGTTAATTATTAACTATTGAGGCGCTATCGCCAATCTGGACAATAACCTCGCACCCAAGGTCATGGTCTTCAGTTTTACCAAAGCCAATAATTTCTCCCTGACTAAAACCAACGCCGACTCCAACGTTAGTATTCGACATAACTGGATGCCTTATTTCTTCTCCAATCTTAAATCCAATCTTAGTACTCATTGGATATTCCTCCTTTTCTTTAAGTTGTTCTAATTATAGCACTGATTTTTAAAAAAGCAAATAACTTTCCTTAAAGAAATCCCATATATATAGTATTACATATAGTACTGACAAGTCTTAAGGTTCTTTCTTTCTATATCTCTTCTATTAAATACCAAGAGAAATACTGTCTGTTTATTTAATATCTATACTTATAATTAAGTAATCACAAGATAGTAATACTAGTTTAATAAGTAATCATTAATAAGTAATACAAGATTGTATAATTCAACTTATAAGATATATATATACTAATAGTACACAAAAAAAAAACAGTACCTCCCAAAATTATCCCATACTAATCCCAGAACCAAAAAAAAGAAAAAAATCCCCTCTCTGTACTATCTACAATTATCTGCAATTATCTGCAATTATCTGCAACTTATTTATGCCATATTGCATTTTCCAAAAGTGTTTAGAATTATCTACTGTATCTACTGTATCTACTGTCAATCTAGCAAATCTAGCAAAATTACTAAATCTAATAAATCTAATATCGTAAGGCACTCTAAATAAGAGATCGTAAAGTTTGAACAATATTGCTTAACGCAAAAGTGCGTTGCTCTAATAATGCTCAGTATCATAACCAATGTTACCAAGCTAGCCACTCTCCTAACCTATATATAATATATATATATAACTAGCACTATATTCACATGCGTATTATAAGTATTACTTTGTATTACTAAACTGTATAGTTATGAAACACGTTTCATTAATTAATCCCTGCCTAGGATGAGGTAAGGGAAATATAAGAAAACTAAGTAAGAAGTGGGTAATAAATGGAAGAGGGAAAGAGGGGGAAAAAGATACCCCCCCCTATCTACAATCGACTCGCCTATGTTACATGTACCAGCATAATTTAGACCCCCTCCTCGAACAGAGCAATACCAGTTCCATCACAGTACCGTCCCAGTAGAATAGCATTATATTCGCCAGCTACCCGGTGTTGTTTTCTTGCCCTGCATGGGTTTTATCCAGCTACTGCTATAGCGTATCTCGAGGTTAGCTTAATTATTCTATTGCCTTATAGGGGGTTATTAGCACTATTCAGCCAGTGATATCTGCCATATAACCATGAAAACATACTAATACTGTTGAATATCAACACTTTACCAATTTAACATACTCTATATTATGCGACGTATGTATTATATTGTCTGTCATTTTTATTTCCCCTATATAAGGAATAGGAGCCTTGCCGGTGTTGAAGACGAGGGGGAGGAATTTAATTTTAGTTAAGAAAATTATCAACTTATAGCCCTGTAAGGTTTAAAAGCTTTACAGGGCTTTTTTATTGCCTGCCTATATGGTTTACGTTGCCTGGTTATTTACCTGCCAGGGACGGCTCCCATATCGCGCCCTGGCGTCCTTTGAAACTTATCAGTTTAAGCGCCGTCAATCTTTGAGTTCATCGCCCACGAGAATAATGGTTTAGCCTCAAAACAGCCAAAATATTTTTCAAGTTTTTGCAGGTTAATTTGATAAACTACCTAGCCTCAATTTGCAATAACTCTAATTATTTTCAATCTTTTTACAATATGCCCCTTGTAAAGTTTTGATTATGCCTGTATACTGTAAGCATGATAAGATAACATTAATATAAAGCTTATAACTTATCGGTGCTGATTGAATCCTTAGATTGAGTTTCTTAAGTCTCTGTTATATGGCTTTAAAATTTAATCCTTTGTTGAGTGACTACTAGTACAGGTCTTCGGAATAGCCAAAAGCCGATTTAAGCAAGTCTCAACTATAAAGCGGTTAAAGAAAGTTAAGCCTTTTTTTAAACAGTCACTTGAAAAAGTCAAGAAGAGGGTTAAGTTAAAAGTAGCTTAAATAAAGCAAATTGTTAATAGCTCGAATACAGCGTTAATATAAAAGCTTTACTAAGCAAGTCGGAATTCAGGCACGACTATAAAAACAAGCTAGACAATTAACAAGTTTAGTACACTGAAAGTTTTTTGACAATTAAAGTAAGTTTAAGGCGGAGTTCCTGCCCTATAAAACTTAAAGTTTGCGAAGGTTCTCGAACTGTAATACGCAAATTTAAAGGAAGCGGAAAATAGATACTTGAATTGTAAGTCGGCTCCCAAAGGGCTGTTTATTCAGGATGACAATAAGCAAATTAGGGATAACAGGATTAAAAGCCAGAGACTGAAATAGGAAGACGCAAAGAATAGAAGTTACTTAATACCTTTATTGGTGTTTACCGGTACTCAATTGAGTTATAAACTGGTTTAATGGTGATAGCGGATTGAATCCGATTCAAAGCGTTGAATAGATAGAGAATATCTATTAATCTTATCACTGGAAAAATATAATCAGGAAAACAAAGAGCTATAAGCTTAAGCGTATACCGCAATATTCCGATATATTCGACTAGTGTTAAGTGATAACGGCATTAATTCGTTAGTGCTTTTATGACTTAATAATTTTAAACAAAGGAAATAGAAAAATGAAAATTAACAAAAAAACTGAAATCAGAAAAATCAAGAAAGTTCTTGAAGAAAAAATAAATAAAGGGAATTCTGCTGAAATCTTATTTTCAGCAGATGGAAAACTTACAGGGCATACATGGGGAAATGCCTGTGGATTTTCAAAAGAAAATCAAGTAAGAAACGGAGATTTTCTTTTTTCTGAGCTTTTACCTGAAATTCAGGATAAGGTTGTCGGACTATTCCAAGTAGCTTGTTGGGAATTAAATCAAAAGCAACTAATTAAATTAGTTATAAAGCTTCTTAAGGGTGATAGCGGATTGAATCCGATTCAAAGCGTTGAATAGATAGAGAATATCTATTAATCTTTCAGGGGAAAGATAGAGAATTGGAACACAAAAGGGATATAATTCCCATAGCTTAAATAAGCAGTTATTCCGTCTCTATTGATTTCCTGTTAAGTGATAACGGCATTAATTCGTTAGTGCTTTTATGACTTAATAATTAAAAACAAAGGAGCTATCATGAAAAAAATAAAGAATTTGACGCCACATGAGGTGAATCTGATAAATTCAGACGGGGGGACAATTTCCTTCCCGTCTGAAGGAGTTGCCAGAGTGGCAAGTGAATATACGGAATTGCCCCCAGTGGACGGGATCCGGCTTGTATCCCAAAAACTGGGGAAAGTTACCGGACTCCCTGAACCAGAAAAAGGGGTACTATTCATAATATCCCGGATGGTGGCAAGTGCTGCCCCAGCCCGGATAGATGTAATCTGTCCTGCGGAGCTTGTCCGCAATGACAAAGGGCAGGTCAAGGGGTGCGGAGCTTTTGAGCGCTGTAACTAATTCTCCGTTGCCGGACGTAAACCGGCTATGCCTATAATTTAGGCTAGGTAGAATTGGATTAATTTTCTACTGAAATAGTCATGCGGTAATGGTACCGTTGAATGCAGGTTCAATCCCTGCCATGATTAACTTAAATCAAATAAGGAGATTAGAAATGACTAGAAATGAAGCGGAAAAAGAAGAAGAAGCAGAAAGAGCTGCTTATCAGAAAGAGCTTGCTGTAAGGCAGGCTGAAAAGTCAAGAATTTATCAGGAGTTCACAGATATTGCCTCGGAAATACCTATTAAGGGAGTTCCCCTAGATAGGAAATTCCCAGTAAAGGGAATATTGGCATTCAGCAAAGCCCTTGGTGCAGTAGTTCCCATAGCATCATCTTCATGGAAAGTCTTCGTGTTTGATACAGGCAGAAAAATCCTAAGATTTGCTTTTAATAAGAATAGCGAATTTTGGGAAATTGAAATTGATGCTAAAAAATGGGAGGGTACATACTCGTACCGTAACGAAGATTATGCTGGGGATGAAGCATACGGCTGGAAGTGTGACTAACATGAAAACAATCAAATTAAAAAATGGAACTAAGCATAAAGGGAAAATAACCATGCTTAATCAAAAAATGTATAAAGGGGAGATCTTAGACTTAATCAAGACCAGTAAAACAAATAATTTAACTTACTTAATTCAGTCTGGATATTGTAATCCGCATAAGTCTGTTTATCTACATAAAGGTAAATTGGCTTATATCAATGGTGTTTTTAACACCAATTATTGTTTTGAATATTACAAGGCGACAAAAGCCAGCATAAAAAAAGATTGCGAATATATTGTGACGTGTATCAACACCATGAAGCAATCTTATTTGTATGGAGTGTAAATTAACACAAAAGGAGAATGGAATGAAGTCTAGAGAAATTATTAGATTAAGGCGCTGGATTATCGGATTAAATCATAATTGTGAAGATATGTTTTTTGCTGATGCGAAGGCATTAAGCAACTATCTTTTTGACTCGGGTTATTGCAAGCCTGCCTTGACAAAAAAAGAGTTTAAGGAGGCAACCAAACTTTGGAAAACTAATTTTTGTCTCAACTATCACTTTGAATGCGCCACAAAAAGAAGCAAAGAGCCAGACGAGGAATTTGTGAGTGATGAACATGCGATACAGGTAGGAGATTTGTATTGCTAAAAATAAATTAAGGGTTTACAATGAAAATCAAAATAGAGTTTGAAACGGATAATGCCGCTTTTGTGGATAACTACGACCGTGAAGTAATCGCAATTTTAAAGCAAGTGAAATCCGCCGATTATATTTGATGAGTTCACAAAAAACACGGACTTTAACGGTTTCACCCGTCTCCGTGACTCAAACGGCAACACAATCGGAACGGTTAAAAACTAAAAGAAAGTAGGATTATTATGGAAAGATTCGAACTGTTGGAAAAAATGCTGGAACACTTTTCAAAAGAGGATTTTCTCGACGTACTAGTTAAACAAATGTCGGATCATGAATTCCAGGAGGCGTTTGAATACATTACCAGAATACATGAAATAAACTTAAGCCCAAAAATAGAAGGGAAATAATATGAAAGATTCAATTAGATGGATCATAACGGATAAAATAAGCGGAAAACATGTTTATATGGAATCTAATTTGTGGCTTGCTGATGAAGTGGAACTCTGCAAATGCCTTGACAACGCTTTAATTTTTGACACAAAAAAAGAGGCGGAAGATTTTAAATTAAAGTATAAATATACTTGGGGCTTTGTGGATTGCTTTGAGGATATAACAACATGAAACCCTATAAAAAAACACCATGCCAAGACTTTATAATCGTTAATCTCTGGGCAGTCATCGGATTCGAAATAATGATTTTAATATTAATATATAATTAAAGGAACCCTTACCATGAAAACAATTGAAACATTTTTACCACTATTCCCCGGATTTTATAACACGCTTTTTGAGCCGGATATAGACAGCGGAATTTACAGAAAAATTGATAGCGGAATTGGGGATATCAATTTAGATCTTGATCCCGATGACTTTGACTTTGACAATATAAAATATGAGCATGACGCCAGCAAAGCAATAACGCATTTAACTGAAACATTTTTGCAAGATTATATCAGGTTATCTAAAGATAATGTAGAATTTGAGTTCAAGGAATTGCGTTCTCCACGGCAATATAATTTTGAGAATGACAGGATTTTCATTAATGTTAAAATTAAAAACTATTCCAAGTTTTGTAATTGGTTAAAGGCAAAAATTCAAACCGGCGACGTCTGGGTTGATGAATACCTTCAGGGTCATTTTACCGAGCGTTCTGGCTTTATGCCATTTTATCCTAACAATTTAAAAGACTGGAAGAAATTAACTGATAATTTTAGTGATTTTAGTGATTTTAATACTTTGGGGGTTTTATTGGATGCCCTAAGTCAAAATCGGGGGGACGAATACGATAGCGAAGTTGTAGAATGCTTAAACAAAAACTTATCCATAAGTGAATACTTAACAGTAGAAGGAAAATAACCATGGACGCAATAACTACAATTGAAAAAGAGGGCTTCACAGGTAAGCTTTACGTTGACGACTTTCCAGAGTCCCCAAGGGAATGGGATAATCTTGGAACTATGGTTTGCTTTCACAGTAATTACGGGTTAGGAGATAAACACAATTATGAGGACAGTGAAGTCTTTATGTATGAGTTATTTGTTAATGCTATTGGGGATAGCGATAAAGCGGAGAAGTTAGCGAAAAAATGGGAAGACAGTTTTGACAAAGATAATAATCCGGTTCCTATGTATGAAGCATACCGAGAATGGCTTTTTGAGACAATTGAAAAGCATTATATTTATCTGCCTTTATACCTTTACAACCATTCTGGAATTACCATGAATACAACCGGATTCAGTTGTGGACGGGATTCGGGGCAAGTCGGGTACGTTTATGTATCCAAGGCTAAAATAAGAAAAGTATATGGCTGGAAAAACATAACTAAAAAGCGCATTGCTATAATTGAGGATTATCTAAGAAGTAAGGTAAAAACTTACGATGAATATTTAAGGGGCGATATTTACATAGTGTCTATCGAAAACAAAGACGGGGACGAAATAGAAACATGCGGAGGTTATTATGGGCAAGATTATGCCGAACAGGGACTAAATTTTACGCTGGACTGCATAGTAAAAAATAAAAATGAAAAGGATTTTCCCCTGCTAATTAATCGGGGCGTTGAAATACCAGAATATAACAAGGCAGTTAAAAACTAAAAGGAAAACTTAAAATGAATATAGATAAAGATTATATAACTAAGCAAGTCAATAACCACATGAAAACCAGTAAAAAGGAATTTGAAGCAGAAATTTGGAAAATAATAAACGAAGGCGTAATTTCTGAATATGAAATTCAAAACATCTTAATAATGGGCGCTAAAATATTTGATATAAAACCCTCCAATAAAATTAAAAACGATGGCTTTTTTTATGTCGCTCAAGTTTGTGATAAAAAAGATGGGCGACAATTCTCTAGTGTTGTTAAGGTTAAGGGTAATCAAGCTGTAGGGCTGAATTCGAGACGTGTACATACTGCTTTTGTAAACATGCCGGACGGAATGTATTCAACTAAAAAAACTTTGCTCATTGAAAAAGATCAAAAAATGAAATTTCCAGATTATACAGAATTAATCCCAAACGATTTAACCCAGGTAAAGGATATAACAATAAAAGATTTTAAAACAATATCCCTACCAAATTCGTCAACTGATATGAAAGTTTTTTTAGTATTTGAAGGGCACTATTTTGACCCTAAATCTATAAAGCAGGCTTTTGCAGGAAATAAAGAAGCTCAAATCGGATATAGAAAAATAGAGGGTAATACAAAATCTGGTATTATCACTTTAAAATTTTCTGATAATAATTTCGCTATAATTGCGTCAGAGAAACACTCAATTTAAATTAAATAATCAATTACGCTTTTAAATAAAAGGAATTCCCCTTTTTGACTATCACTATCATACAATCTAACCTAAAGGAAAACTTTGAAATGAAAGATATAACAAACGAATTCATAAGCTGGGCGGAACAAAAGTATAATGTATGTATTGACCCTGAAACTGAAATGACTAACAATAACCGCGACGCCGTTTATGGCTGGGAACCCATCCCGGATGATTGGTATGAAGAATACTTATTGTCAAATTAAAAACGCAAACCTAACAAAAAGGAAAACTTTATAATGAAAACA
>Ga0307928_10000868_pt1 | contig 22668 bp, 26 predicted proteins | sample AceLakmetagen232_FD_201815 | JGI IMG/M metagenome (GOLD analysis project Ga0307928, IMG submission 201815) | Saline water microbial communities from Ace Lake, Antarctica - #232 | ecosystem: Environmental > Aquatic > Non-marine Saline and Alkaline > Saline | place: Antarctica: Ace Lake... | reverse complement strand
CCATAGTGAAGGGGCTTCAAACGGCCATTGAAAGGGGCACACAACGCGACGTGGGGCGCCAGGGGGCGAATTGGTGGGAAGGCTGGCATCGGGGCGGCGTGGCGGTCTATGGAGGGCAACGGACATACAAAGGACAGGTGACGGACATCAGGCTATGCGGGGTCGGGTGAGGCCTGAACTGCCACAGCCTGGGGGCGGTCAGAGACGGGAATCTCGGTTTGAAGGTCGGTCCAGTAGCAGTGCATGCACTCGAGGGTGATGATCTTGTTGCCGCGGCGGAATACGGCGACGTCCGCGATGTGGTCGCAGTCAGGGGTCGCGCAGAATCTGGCGCCCGGGGGCAGCGTAACGGTCTCGATTGGGGATTGTTCGAATGCCACAGTGTCACCTCGAGGTTATAGGGAGTCGTCCTCGTCCTCGGCGTCGTCGTCGGGGATGGGACCGAGCATCTTCCTGAGCCGCTCCATGTTGTGGGGTTGGGGTATGGACTCGCCTCTCTCCCAGGCGGAATAGGTGCCGGACGCGACCCCACATCGCCGGCTGGCAGCGTTGAGGCTGAGGCCAACGCGATTACGCCAGTGCGAGAGAACAGTAGGTAGTGTTGTTGATGTCTTCGCGCATACGGGCGTCGTGAGGGCGTCGACGACCTTCTGCCAGGCGGCCCAGATAGCGGCGTTGTGGACCCCGCGCTCGGCCCATCGCGCGATCCTCGCGGCGCCCACATGCATCTCTCTCGAGATGATGGCGATCGCCGTCAGCTCGGTCACGCTGCAGACCTCGGACACGCTCCGGATCCCGTCCCTCACGAGCCGAGCGCGGGTCAGGAGGACGGACCGGCCGTCCGCGATTGCCCCGCGCCGCACAGAGTACTGCGCGTTGTAGGTGGGATTGTCATCCTCCCGGTAGTCCCTGGCCGGGACCGCCCGGAGGCGGCCACGCCTCGCCGTCATCAGCGTCTCGACATCGTTGCTCATTGCTTGTCCCCCGAAGCTTCCGCGAAGGATGGAGACTCCTCGCACACTGGGTAGAAGTTCTTCATCGTCCTGAGCCCCTGGATCAGCGCGCTCGCCACGTCCCTCGGCAGGGCCGTCCAGCCTTCCTTACCGATCCGCTTCTTCACGAGCTCAAACTTCTTGTCCTGGAGGAAGTGCTTGAGCACGTAGGCCCTCGGCCCCTCCTCGCGCCCGGCCCGCCACTCGACCTGGTCGCAGAGATCCTCGATCATCTCGCACTGCCTGGCCGTCGCGAACATCCCGTCCTCGACCGACACCTCGGACGGCTTGTCAGCGCGGAGCCGTGGCCGGCCCGGCTTCGAGCGCTGCCCCGCCATCCGCTGGAGCTCCGCGACCGCGTCCTTCCAGTCCCGCCGACCCCAGTCCTTCGTCGACTCCTTCCCGACGCGGCTGAGGTTGAACGCGTGCCGGTCATCCTCGCTCACCCCCAAGCTCTTGCAGAGCGCGAAGTATGCCCGCCGCAGATGGTTGGTCGTGTATGCCATCAGTTCTGCTTCTCGATCTCGGCCCGGTCGAGCTTGTAGAAGAACTGCTCGCCGGGGCTCTTGATGGTGAGACCGCAGCGGTGGAGCGTCTTATCGTCCACCTCGCCGGCCGCCAGGCCGCTCTGCACGGCGGCCTTGTTCACCTCGAGGCGCGTCCGCACCATGTGGTCCAGCCCGCGTGCCTGGAGCAGCCGCACCGACTCGTCCTCGCTTGTTCCTTTCGCCAGGGAGACGGAGCCTGGGACGGCCCGGAACCCCACCCGCCCGAACAGGCATCTAATGCTCTTTGCGACCCGTTTGAACAGGCTTTTACGCGCGCCCCGAACGTCCTTCTCCAGAAGCTCCGCGCCGCGTTTGATCGTCTCCTGGAGCGTCCCCATCCGCCTCGAGTGGCGAGCCTTCACCGCCTGGATCTCCGCCTCCATCTGGTTCTCCAGGGCATCGAGTTCCAACTGTCGGCGCCCTATCGCCAGGAGTGCGCTCTTGATCCATCCCAGCGCAACAACGTTCGTCTCTTCCCGCGCCTCAACGCCTTTCTGGCCACAGTCGTGTTTTACCTTTTCCATCGCCCTTCCTTCCGTTCTCGTTCTCGGAATCGTCACGCGTCTTTCGGACGCTCAGTTCCGCACGCCACGCCCTGATCGCGCGTAGAATCTTGTCCCTCTCCTCCGCCGACCGCTGCGCCCGCCTCGCCATCTCCACCTCCACCTCGTCCATCCCGTTCATGCCGTTCTCTGTGATCTCTGTGTCTCTGTGGCTAATCCGTGAACCGTTGCGCCGTCTCGAATAGCGTGGACTGCTTCGGCGCGCACCCCTGTAGCACGTCTTGCCGCAGGTGATAGACTGGCCGCTTCCGCCCGCTCCCGCGCCACTCCATCCAGACCGTCCTCACCGTCTCGCCCTCGTAGCCCTGGCGCCGCAGATACTCCCGGAGGTTGCTGATGCTCGTGTGGATCGCCTCCCGGTCATGGAACCGGCGGATCTCCCTCGACGTCGCCCGCCCGCCGAGCCTCACCAGGGCGCTCAGGCACCCGACCGCGTCGGGTTCCGAGTAGTGCATCCCACCCTGGTCAATCTCGGCTGCCATCTTCTTCCTCCTCTGAGCTCCTGTAAAAGCCTTGCCTTGCCTTTGCCTCGCACGGCGTTGCTCCGCCCCGCCTTTGCCTTGCACCGCCTTGCCTTGCCCCGCCTTTGCTCTGCGATGCATCGCCGTGCGAGGCCTTTGCTTTGCCTCGCCGCGCATCGCCGCGCCTGGCTCCGCCATGCGACGCCCAGCCTTTGCTACGCTATGCCAGGCCTTGCCTTTGCCTCGCACGGCGGTGCCTCGCGCCGCCCAGCCTTAGCTTTGCGAAAGAGCCTCCCACGTGAACCGGCCGTAGCCGGCATTGCGCCACGCGCCAAAACCGCGCAGCGCGCCATAGCCGAGCCACTCCTGCACCAGCTCCGCCGGCAGCGCTGCCCGACTCAACGAGCTAATCCGCAACTCCATCGTCGAGCCCGCCGGCGCTACCTCGGAGGACGCGATCGCAACCCTGTCCCCCTGCGGTGTGCTGGCCCTCAGCGGCCGGCTCAGGATCTCGATGCTCTCCACGTCGCACCCATCCGGTAACGCGATCGGGATCCGCCGCGGCTCCACGAACACCAGCCCGTCGATCTTCTTCTTGTAGGCCGTGAATGGATTGCTCATCGTGTATCCAGCCCGCTTCAACGACCCGCACGCGTCCTTGAAGAACCCTTTCACCTGGTAGTCATAGAGAAAGATATGCCCATTCTCTCGGTGGAAGCCCGTAACTTGGCTGGGCTTGCGCTCCGCCTCCGGCTTCTCATCCTCATCCACACCAGGCAAGCTCCCCACCTCCTCCTCCTCGGAAAGGATTCCCTTCGTAACGTATGCCTTGAATATCTCCGGGTCCAGCGGCGCCGTCCCCAGCAGGGGCTCGCCAAACGTCACCCGCACGCTCAACTCCACCGGCACGTCCTTCTTGTCCTTACCCATCTCACTCAGCTCCCTTCTTCGCCTGCCGCCCTCGTCCCGCTACGGGCGGGGCTACGGCGGGCAAGCCTCTCTCTCCTCCTGGACAGGTAACGTCTCAAATCAATCTTCCCACGGCATGAGGGTTTCGTACGCCCGGTGCACGAGCTCGGGTGAAATGCCGTGCTTCCCGTTCATCCGCTGCGCAGCGACGATACAGTTGACGGCGCGGCGGGCCTCGCCGTGCGCGCCATCAACGATGGCCTCGAGGGCCTCTTCGGCGAGGTCATACGGCGCAAGGATGGCGGATAGATCATCATCAGAGCAAGGGGGCAGGTGGACGGCGTGCTTGATGCGCCCCAGGACCTGGCGGACCGTTGCGCTGCGATAGCCCCGCAGACGCCTGAGATATGCCGCCGTTCCGGCGAAGACCATGCCGACGCCCCCCTCGTCGTGGATCATGCGGAGATACTGGACGACGGGCTCGTGCGCGTAATCAATCTCATCGACGACGACCAGGCGGGGTCTGGTGCGGAGGTCACTCGCGACGGCCTGGCGCAGCTGGTAGACATTCATGTGGGATGACATGCCAAGCTGCGTCGCGATCTCGCGGCCAACGCTCCAGGGGCTCACGCCGATGCCGGCGGTGAAGAGGATGGTGTCCGGCTCGGCATCGCAGTAGCGGCGGATGCCGACGGTCTTCCCGACGCCTGTTGGCCCGAGGAGGAGGACGATGACGCGCTCCTGCTGGGCGATGCCGAGGGCGCGGACAACCTCATCTACGACGGATGTCTTCACGAACGGCGGCGGCTGGGGCGCGAGGGCACGAAGGCGCTCGCGGCGGAGGTGGCGCCGCATCTGCTCGGTGATGCGGGCGACGCGGCCGGTATATGTCTCGCTGTAGAGCTGGCTGATGGTCGCGCCGCTCACCCGCAGGAAGTGGCACTGGTCGCCGCGGCTCATGCCGTGGAGGTCGGCGAAGGCCGACCATTCGCGGACCGTCTTTCGCTCCTCATCCGTCCACTTATGGGCCATTCCCTCTCTCCACCTGGTCAGGCGATCTTCGAGAGCTCGTCGTCGTAGACGGTGGTATACTTCTCAGGCTTCTTGGACTTCGCGTCTTCGAGGGCGCGTTGCTGTTCGTCGGCGAGTTCGCGCAGGCGCTCATCGGCGGCGCTGCGGGAGACGGCGGATTCTGCGATGCCCGCCTGGCGGTCTCGGATAAGCGCCACGGCGCCGACGGGGTCGAGGCGCTCGATGGGGGTCGCGCCGCGCATCTCGGAGGCGCGGGCCTTGAGGAAATTGCGCTGGATGCGCTCTGCGCGTTTGGATGCGGCGTTGGGCTCGCCCCACGCGCCCCACTCGGCGTCGGTTGCCGGCGGGACCGCCACGACCTTCTTGTCGGGCGTGTAGGCCCAGATGCACCGGGGGTCGTCCGGGTCCCATCGGACGGTGACGACGCAGCCAATATACAAGGCGAGATCGTCGGTCCAGAACCGCATGACGGTGCCCCCGGCCTGGAGGAAGATGCCGGACTGCTCGACGTGGACGCGCTCCCTGACGTCCTGGATCAGGAAGGTCAGGGTAGCCGGGTCGACGGCGCGAGGCAAGTAATCCGCGTGGAAGGCATCGGGGGTCTGCGCGCGCTCGCCGCAGACGTGGTCCGCGTGCCACTTGGCGAGCTCCTGTGCGAAGACCTGGGCGAACTCATCGAGTAGAAGGAGCGAGCCTGAGCGGATCTGCGAGTCGAGGGCTTCCGGCTTCTGCTTCGCGTCGCGCCCGCTCCAGCCGGGGACGAGGTTTTCCCACTGTTGGGAGAACGCATGGAATATCGATTCGATCGGCTTGGACCAGGGGTGGTAAGGGAGGGCCGTGACGACCTCGACGCCGAGGGCGCTCCAGACGCCGCTTTGCTCGACGTCGGCGGGGACAGCGCAGGGCCACTGCTGCCGGCTCTCGAGGTCGGTCCTGCGGGGCTTGAGTAGCCTGTCGGCGCGGCCACCGAGTCGGCGGGCTGTGAACTCGCGGCCATTGTCGCGGTAGAAATGGCGGGGGACGCCGTAGTCCAGGATTGCGGATCGGATTGCGTGGCAGACGCCGGCGGCCGTGGGGACCAGGCTGATCCGGTAGCCGACGAATGCGGCGCTCGCGATATCTACGATCATGGTCAGCCAGGGGCGTCGGACGGAGCAGCAGCGCCGCCGCTCGCGTCCGGAGCCGCACGGGCATGAGAGCTTATCGTGTCTGCCCCACCCCGCGCCGCGTCCATCAGGGACGACCACCATGACGTCCCAGAGGCGGTGGTCCGCGCACCACCAATCGTTAGGTTCGGTGGGGAGTGCGCGGACGACCTTCGGGGCTGCCTGGGCCTGGTATGCGCGCCGGCCCTCGCGCCAGAAGGTCTTTTCGAGCGGGAGGACGTGTTTGCGCAGAAATCGGGCGATCGTGCTCCGGTGTGGGGGTTGCGTATTAATATCCTTATAGTAGGGCAGAACGACGGACTTGTAGACCTGGGCGACGGATGCGCGCCGTGAGTTGAGCCAGAACTCGCGCACCTGGCACTGGAGATCGGCCGGGAGGGTGGTCCGCCCGGCCTGTGTCTGCCAGGCCGGGAGCAGTGCGGCCGGGCCGCCCTCGCGCCAGTCCTTCCAGTAGCGGTAGATGGTGGAGAGGCTTTCGCTGTATTTCTGGGCGACGAGCTGTGCGGCGGCGCGCTTGCCTCCGTGGGGGGCGCGGATCCGGAGGTCGGAGTATTCCGCGACGATGCGCATTCGGCGGTCCCACTCGTCCGCGTGTGAGTCGAGTCCGAGGGCGCGCATGGCGGCGACGTCGGGGAGTCCGTCGTGTGTGAGCGGGACACGGTCGGGTATGGGGGCGTTCCTCACAGCCGAGGGCGGCTGTGCCACACAGACCAGGTCCTTCGACAAGCTCAGGGTGCTACGGGGTATCCCGTGCGCGACCTTGCCGTTGGGGTGTCTGCCGATGGGCTCTGAGGGGAGGCGTCCGAGGCGGACGAGTCGGCGGACAGAGCGGAGTGTGATGCCGAGCTCCTGTGCTGCGTCCTCGAAGGTCATCAGGTCCGTGTGTTCGCTCATGCCGATTGCCTCGCGAGCGTGAGCACTGCGGCCCAGATACGTTCGAGCTGGGCCGCACTGACGGCCTTCCCGTTGGTGTCCGCGTGGAGGGCGTCCGAGATGTATCGGCGCCCGGTGCCGACGGATTCGGCCAGGGCGCTTCGGGAGATACCATTGCGGGAGCAGAAGGCCCGGATACGCGGGGCCTCGCTGGCCGGGTCTTTTGCGCGTCGGGTTTTGGTATTGACACTCATACGCCGCTCCTGTATCCTATTGAGGCTTCTGGTGGCGTCCGCCACCACGGATAGATCTTACATGACGAGCGGGCCAATGTCAAGCCCCAAATCTGAGACATCTGAAACGGCTACGCCAGGCAAGCGGTTGGAGCAGGGAATCGCGCGTCTGAAAATGTCCAAAGGCGATGCCGCTAACAAGATGGGATACCACCGGGGCTACCTCTCTGCACTGATCAGCGGCAAATCACCCTTCACGCGCAATGTCGCGCACCGGGCCGAAGAGCGATTGGGCATACCAGCATCGTGGCTATTGAGCGGCCTCGGAGCGATGAAGGTGACCGAGGAGGCTGCCACCTATGAGGTAGCTCATCCGGGGCCGTCCTCCGCAGTGGTAGGGGGGATTTCGCGCACGGCGTGGCACTGTGCTAACTGCTATGCGGAGCTAAAGGAGTACGCAGGCCATTGCCACGGATGCGGGTGTCGGATAGACTGGAGTCGCGAAGTAGAGCGGCAGAAGGGGCAGTAATAACATAAGGGGGGCCGGATGGCGCTAATCAAGTGTCCTGAGTGCGGACGAGAGATTTCCGACAAGGCAGAGGCATGCCCTGGTTGCGCTTGCCCGATGAGTGCGGAGCCGGACTATGTGGGGGGGCGAGTGCAGACCATCGAGAAGACGTCGAAGGAGTGGAAGACGGGGCAGCTCGTTGGGGGCGGGTTCATCATCGTCGGCCTGCTATCCTTGTCTTCGGGGGCTGCTGAAGGGTGCGTCGTGTTCTGCCTTCTTGGCGTGGCTATCATCATTGGCTGCAAGACAGCAGCTTGGTGGTATCACGGGTAATGGTGAGGTAACGGCGTCCATCCCGAAGTGTTGAGCCGGGCCTGGCGGGTCGCCACCCCCGGTTTTTTTGTGCATTGGGACTTGACATCGCATCTGCCAGCGTATAAGATTATCTGATACAGGACCGCCGGTGAGCCGGTCCGAACCGTGTAGACGGGCCAATTGCCTGGAGGGGACAAGTGCCCGCGTCGAAGCAGGACCTCAAGCCGAGGGCCAGGTCGCGATATGCGGCCGGGCTGTCTCTCGAGGAGATCGCCGCTGAGCTGGGGGTGTCCGTCTCGACGATCTCCCGATGGAAGTCGGCGGACGAGCGCGCGGGGCGATCCTGGGACCGCGAGCCGCCGGCAGGGGACCTGGCCGATCTGCGCGACGTGATCGGCGCGCTCATCAAACGTCTTCGCCGCCTCACCCACGACGAAAGCATGACGACTCCCGCCTGGGCGGACTCCCTGACGAAACTCCTCGGCAGCCTCGACAAGACCATCACGCTGTTCGGCGACTCGCTGCAGCTCATGGTAGCGATGGACCGTTTCTCGGAGTGGTTCGAGACTCGGCTCGGCGCGGATGACCTCGCGGTCATGCGGCGGGTCGTGAACGAGTTCATCGCGGATCTCAAGGAGGGCACACGGTGAGCGCATGGCTTCAGATCGTCATCTCGGGCCTGAGCGCGTTGCTTGGCGGGGTCGTCGGGGGCTGGCTCGTGGCGTTCAAGATCGGCGCCTGGCAGCAGAGAGTCAACGATCGGCTCGATGCGCACGAGGCGCGGCTGCAGCGGGGCAACCCTGCCGTGGACCAGGTGCCGGTTATGGCCGCGAAGTTCGAGGCGTTGATCGAAGATGTGCGCGAGATCAAAGACAACCTGCGGGACTGGATGCCGCGGCTGGTGACGAAGGAAGAGTGCAACCGGAGGCATGGCGATGGCAGATAGAGAGACGCTGGAGAAGTTTGCGGTTGGCGTCAGAACTGACCGGGAGGCGGCTGAGGCGGCCGCAACGCACGCGCAGGAGAGCCTGGTGAGGCTGGCGAGCGGGATTACGCCGCTCGGCGAGATCGACCCGGACCAGATCAGGGCGGCGGCGGACGACTTCGCGAGTGCGGTGGAGCGCTACAAGCTGCTCGCGGAGATCTCGACGCGTGTCAGACACATCCTGATGTAGTCCCTCACCCTGCCCTCTCCCGTGGGGAGAGGGAAAACGGAGCGACGGCGTGACGGACAAGTGGTCCAGAGAGCATGAGGTAAGAAGGCAGCGGATCCACGAGCGGCAGCAGCGTGAGGCGCCGCCGTTCGAGGACATGTCGGATCCCGCCGTGGCGGGACGGAAGGCGCTGCCATTCGTTGATCCGGCTGCAGAGACGGATTGGTGTCGCACCTACCTGCCACACTACTTCGACCGCCCGTTCGCCCGCTTTCACAAGCGGATGGTAGAGGCGGCCGGCGAGCCCGCGATGCCGACGTTCGTGGCGGCGTTCAGGGGCGCGGGCAAGAGCGTATTGCTGGCGCTCGCGCGCCCACTCCGGGAGGTCCTGGCTCGCCGGCTGCCGTATGCGCTGTATGGCGCGCGCGTGCAGCGGCTCGCGGCCCAGAACATGGACTACGTGCGGCTGGAGCTCGAGGGGAACCCGCGCATCAAGTGCGACTATGGCGCGCTGACGACGGAGGGGGAAGAGAACGAGTGGGTCGTGACCCTGCCGAAGGTGCGAAACGAGAAGGGCCAGTGGGCGCTGCGCGCGGCGAAGATGGAGGCGTTCGGCATCGGGATGAGCCCGCGCGGTCGGCGGTTCGGGGAGCACCGGCCGCTGGAGTTTGTGGGCGACGACCTTGAGGATGCGGAGCTCGCGCGCAACCCGCGGCGCGAGAAGCAGCTCTGGGACTGGATGATGGAGGAGGTGCTGCCCGCGCTGGAGCCGGAGCGCTACGCGTTCACAGTGCTCGGGACGATGTTCGGTCCGGGCTGCATGATGGAGGGGGCGAAGGAGCTGGCCGCGAAGGAACCCGTGGGCGGGCGCGCGCTGGGCCGGCTCTTCCGGCAGCCGGCACTTGAGGACGGACACAGTGTCTGGCCCGAGCGGTTCCCAGACGGCGCGCTGGAGCGGACGCGTGCGCAGATCGGGCTGCGGAATTGGAACCGGAACTTCGCGTTGATCGCCGAGGATCCCGACAAGCCGTTCCAGGCGGCGTGGCTGAGGAGCTACAAGGAGGAGGACCTCGACCTTTCGAGCCTGCTCGTCGTGATGTTCCTCGACCCTGCGATCAGTGAGGCGCCGACCGGGTGTCCGAGGGCGCTGATTGCGGTCGGTGCGCACAAGAAGACGGGGCGGCGTTTCGTGCTCGACGCGTGGATCGCGCGCGGGACGGCGTTGGACATGGTCGACCGCCTGGTGGAGTTCAATGCGCGGTTCAACCCCTATCTGATTGGGGTCGAGGAGAACGGCGGCTACGCGCTGATCAAGCCGATCCTGGAGATGCGGACGCACGGCGCGTATCTACCGGTGCGCTACGTGAACCACTCGGAGAACAAGGACGTGCGGATCCAGACGCTGGGTCCGCAGATGGAGGACGGCCGGTGGCTGTTTCCCTCGAACCCGAACGCGGGGGTGCGGGAGCTGCAGGAGCAGCTCACGAGCTACCCGGACGGATACGTGGACGGACCGGACGCGCTGGCGGGATGTGACGAGATGTTGCCGAACAGCTTCAACCCCCAGGCGGGGAAGCTGGAATACATGAGCCTCGAGAGGCGGACTGACTTCGCCTGCGTGTAGACCTATGGCCAAGAGCAAGCCAGATAAGGGACCGATCGCACAGCCGATACCGTCCGGGACGCGGCGGATCGAGAGCGAGCTGACGGGGATCAACTTGGCGCCGTCGCAGATCCGCGCATGGCTGCTGCAGGCGGAGACGGGAGACATCGCCGCGCAGTGCGAGCTGTTTGAGCAGATGGAGCAGCGGGACGGTGAGCTGGACGGCCACCTGCGGACGCGCAAGAACGCGGTCGCGAGCCTGGGCCACGAGATCCTGGCGGCGGACGAGAGCAGCGAGGCGGAGGCGGCCGCCGAGTATGCGCGGGACATGATGGATGGGATCACGGGGCTGCGCAACGCGATCTTCGACCTGCTGGACGCTGTGCCGAAGGGATTCGCCGTGCTCGAGGTGGGCTGGGAGACGAGCGCGAGCGAGTGGCGTCCGACGACCTTGACCTGGCGGCCGCAGCGATGGTTCACGCTGGGAGACGATGGTTACACGCTGTTCCTCAAGGGCGAGAAGTATGACGAGCAGATCCCGCTGAATCCGTTGAACTTCATCGTGCACAGCGCGCGGGCGCGGAGCGGGTTCTTGCCGAACTGGTCGCTCTTGAAGAGCTGCGTGCGGCCGTTCGTGATGCGGCAGTATGGCGTCAAGGATTGGCTGGGGTTCGTAGAGGTCTACGGCATGCCGCTGAGGGCAGGCTATTTGCGGGACGGTATCCCGTGGGACTCCGATGAGGCGAAGGCGTTCAAGAGCGCCCTGGCGTCAATGGGCATGGACATGAGCATCCTCCTCAGGGAGGGGAACAAGATAGAGTTCCCGAGCGTGGGTGTGACGGGTGAGGGGCAGGTCTTTCAGTCGATTCTGGAGTTCGCCGAGAAGGAGATGACCAAGGCAGTCTTGGGCCAGCTCCTGACGAGCGGCGGTGAAGGTGGCGGGTCGTATGCGCTGGGTCAGGTGCACAACCAGGTGCGAGGGGATCTGACGGAGACGGACGCGCGGGCCCTGGATGAGACGCTGACGCAGCAGTTGATCGCCCCGATCGTGCGGCTGAACAAGGGCCCGAACGCGCCGTGTCCTGTCTGGCAAACCGCCCTGGCGGAGCCCGAGGATCTGCCGCAGCTCGCGACGACGATCAAGGTGCTGTCGGAGGCGGGGATGCCCGTGCCGATCTCCTGGGTGCGGGAGAAGTTCAACATCCCGGAGCCGGAGGGAGACGAGCCGGTGCTCAAGCCGCCGGCGAGGGGCCCGGGGATGTTCAGCAACGAGATCTCACCACGAAGTTTACCCGCCGAGGCGGGGGCACGAAGCTTGCCCGCCAGGGCGGGAACGGAAGGGCGAGGGGAACAGCAAACTGCACGAGAGCTGATACATGACGTGGCGTTCCAGGAGGAGGCGAGGCTGTGGCGGTGCACACCGCAGGCGCTTGCCCTGAGGCTGCACCAGGCGGAGGCGACGCCGTGGAGGATATTGGACCGCCTGGCGCTGTCGTTCCTCGGCGAGAAGCGGATTGCGACGCCGGATGCCTGGAAGGCCTTGAGCCCGGCCGGAAAGCAGCGGGCCTGGTGGGTGACGGGACTGGACGAGGGACAGACGGCGCGGGTGGCGAGCGAATTGACGCAGGTGTTGGAGGCCGGCGAGACGGAGAACCAGTTCCTGGAGCGGATGGAGAATGCGGGTCTTTCCGTGCCGGAGTCGGCCGAGGCGGGCGCGGGGCAGATGCCGACGTGGCAGGCGCGGCTCGTGCACCGGAACAACCGTTGGACGGCACAGAACGCGGGCCAATACATACGGGTCCAGCAGGACCGGGACGTGCGGCCCTACGGCCAGTGGCTCTGCCACACGCCGTGCGACATCTGCGCGCCTTTGTGCGGGAACGTCGCGCCGCTCGACGGGGGGTTTTTCGCGACCTACTGGCCGCCGATCCATCATGGCTGCCAGTGTGAGGTCGTGAGCATGTCCGCGGACGAGGTGGGGGCGGAGGGGCTCGATGCGGCCCTGAGCCAGCCTGACCCGGCGCCGTTAGATGCGCCGTCGGGCTTCCTCTTCCACCCAGGCGACGCGTTCTACCTCTCGAGCCAAGGCGGGGCGCCCACGACGGACGAAGGCCGGGGCGACCTGGCGCTACTCAGCAGCCTGGCGCACGTGGCGGAGTTGCTTTGAAGCTCTTTGATGGGCTCAGGACAGGGAGGATTTGAATGGTTGTCAAACTGAATTCAACGGTTGCTGGCGACGAGCTCGCGGCAAACAAGCTGACGCTGAACCAGGAGATCCCCGAGGACGCACCGCCGTGGGTCATGATCGCGCGTCTGGGCGAGTGGCGCGGTCATCCGGCCGGTCCGGAGATGATTACGCCGGCGCACCTGGTGGCCGCGAAGGACGCGTTCGACCGGAACTACCGGGGCCACGGGACTGACATCGCGGTGGACTGGCATCACCAGAGCGTGCTGGCGTCTACGGGGATGGCCCCTCGCGCGCCGGCTGCGGGCTGGATCAAGGAGATGGAGCTGCGCGCGGGCGAGGATGAGCTGTGGGGGCGCGTGCAGCCGTGGAGCGAGGAGGCGCGGCTGATGATTACATCGCGCCAGTATCGCTACCTGAGCCCCGTGCTGAGGTTCAACGCCGCCGACCCGGTGACGGGCGAGGCGGTGCTGATGCAGGTGCACAGCGTGGCGCTGACGAATACGCCGTTCATGACGTCTCTCGAAGCACTGAACGATCGGAGCATGATTGGCGCGGGCACGGAAGCCGGCGCAAAACCTGGCACGGGGCAAGCCCCCGGCCCATTAGAAGGAGGAGACGAGAGCATGGATTGGATAAACGCTCTTGCAGAAAGCCTCGGCAAGCAGCCCGAGGAGATTGCCTCCTGCCTCGGGCTCACCTTGAGCGAGGACGGGAAGGCGATGGCGGAGGCGCTCGTGGCCAACGCCGCGCGCGTGACGGAGTTGGAGGCGCAGGTAGCCGGGCAGCCGATCGTGAACGATGCGATCGCAGCGCTGCTCGGCATCGAGAAGGGCGCCGAAGAGAAGGCGGTCAAGGCGAAGATCATGGGCCTGCAGCTCCACGCCGGCACGAGCGCGGTGCGGACGAAACTGGGGCTCGCGGACGGCGCGGACGACGGCGCCGTGCTGAACGCCATCGGCGAGCTTCAGACGCAGAGGCGCGCGAGCGAGGCCGAGGCGTTGACGGACAAGGCGATCACGGACGGCAAGATCGCGCCGGCGCACAGGGACGCGCTCCTGGCAATGGCGACGAACGACCTGGCCGCGACCGAGGCGCTCGTGAACTCGCTGCCGAGCCAGACGGACGCGCCGGCGCACGGCAACAAGCCGGGCGTGGGCGGACCGAGGGCTCTGACAGACGTGGAGGCCGCGCTCTGCGCGCAAATGAACCTGACGCCCGAGGAGTTCGTGGCCGCGGGCTGACCCTTCGACATACTCGGGGCAGGCCCCGAGACGGATTGATGACACATATCGAAGATTCTCAGGAGGAGAACAAATGGCAGCCCTTACTTCAGGCAAGGCCCTGACGCACCAGCTGCAGACGGACACGCTGCTGATGCCGGTGGCCGCCGGCGTGCGCATCTTTCCGGGCGCGCTGGTTTGCAGCAATTTCCGTGGCTTCGCGGTGCCCGCGGCGGACGAGGCGTACTACGTCTTCGAAGGGATCGCGATGCACCCGTGCGACGTCAACGGCAGCCACCAGCGCCTGACGAACGACGAGGCGGACAACCGGCTCGGCGACGACGGCGACATCTACATCAAGGTCCAGCGGCGCGGGCGCGTCCGTGTGGTCAGTGAGGATGCTGCGGCGCAGGCCTACATGAGCTGCCGTTGCTACATCGTCGACGACCAGACGGTGGCGGTGGTCCCGGCTTCGACCACTCACGAGATCCTTTGCGGGCGGATGGATCGGCTTATCTCCGCCAGCGAGATCGAGATGAGCATCGACTGCCGGACGCACTGCACGAGCAAGGAGAGCATCGTCACCTCGACTGCAGCGGAGGCGACGACAACGACGACAGGCCAAGCGTGACGCTAACGGGAACGGGCCCGGTTCCCCCGGGCCCATCCCCCTGACTGAAACATAGAACTTCTTGGAGGCAGGCGAAGATGGAAATCACACAGGGAAACATTGCGGCCGTATTCACGGCCCTGAACGCCCGGTTTCTCAAGGCGGCCGCGAACGTGGCGGTGCCAGGCGTCAGCCGGCTCATCCACGAGGAGCAGGGCGTCACGAGGTCTACCCAGTATCCCATGACGGGATTCCTCGGCGACCTCGTCCCGCTCACGGATGAGCTCTACATGAACAACATCTGGGCGATGATTCAAAACTTTGACCCGATCGTCTATGCGGGCGGTCTCTGGATCTACCGGAAGGACATCCGGGACGACCAGGTGGGTATCTACAACGGGCCAATCGACCAGATGGCGGTCATGGGGAGCACCCATGCGCAGCGCAATGTCGCGGCCGCGCTGCTCGCCGGGTTCGCCGGGATCTACGCCCCCGATGGCCAAAACGTGTTCTCGGACACGCACGTCTGGCCTGGCGGCGTGGCGTATGACAACCTGGAGCATCTGCCCCTCAATCCGGTCAACTTCGACCTGGCCTGTCTCCACCTGGAGACGCGGCTGATGCCGAACAACCAGCCGATGGGCCTCTCGCCGAAGCTGCTCGTTGTGGGCCCGGCGCTTCGGGCTATGGGGGAGACGATCCTGAACGTGCAGACGATCGCCGCTACCGGGAACCGGCAGTATAAGCGGTGCGACCTGCTCGTGCTGCCGCGGTTCGGCGTCGGCTGCCGGAACTGGTTCGTCGTCGACGACGACCCCTACAACGTCGAGAACCTGCCCGGCCGCGAAGGCACAGAGCATACGGTGCCGGAGACAGGCGGGATCAAACCGATCCTGCTCGACATTCGCGAGGCGCTTCGGACGGATAGCCAGACCACCGGAGACAGCGACGAGGTCTTCGAGCGGGATCGCTATCGGTTCAAGGCCGCGGTCGAATACGTCCTCGGCATCATCGCCCCCTGGCTGATCCAGGCGAGCGACTGGGGCAACGATGACGTGACGACCACGACCGCTGCTGCGTAGGGATTTTGTGGGAACCCGGGGTCTGAGCCACGCTCGGGCCCCGGAACCCCGCATTCTGAGGTGCGCGGATGGCCTACTGCACAGAGGCGAATCTGATCAATCGGATGTCCGAGGCGGACCTCGTGACGCTGTCGGACCACGATGGCGACGGGAGTGTGGACGCGGCCGTCGTGGCGCGGGCAATCAGCGATGCGGACGCGCTCATCGACAGCTACCTCGGCATGAAGTTCAGCGTGCCGGTGAGCCCGGTCCCGGACGTCCTGCGCACGCGGGCGATCAACCTGGCCACCTACTTCCTGAAGCTCGGCCGGGACAGCGTGACGGAGGACGCGCGGAAGCAATACGAGGACGACATCGCGTGGCTGAAGGCTGTCGTGGCGGGCACAGTGAGCCTGGGGATTTTGCCGCTGCCGACCGAGAGCCCCGGCGCGGCGACGGTGGATTACTCGGGGAAGAGCCGCGTGTTCGGGAGGGACGAGCCGCTGTGATTCAGTTCAAGGTAGAGGACGCGCACATCCCGGACCGGCTGCGGCGGATGGCCCAGAAGATCACGCATCCGCGCAGGCCGCTCGTGGATCTCGGCGGGCACTGGCAGCGGCGCGTGAAGATGAGCATGCCGCACCTGCCGCTCGGCCGTGCTGCCGCGCCCGGCAAACCACCCGCTGTTCACGATAGCGAATACGTCCACTCGGTCATCTACGAATCCAGCCGCGCCGACCAGGGCGAGCTGGGGCTGGGCAGCTCGAGCATCAGGGCCCGGCTGCTCCAGAAGGGCGGGACGGTGAGGCCGAAGCGGGCGAAGATGCTCGCGATCCCGATCGCGGCGGAGAGCTACGGCAAGCGGCCGAGGGACTTCTCAGGGCTGGCGATCATGGGCTCCGGCGGGCGCGCGGTCCTGGGCCGTGACGGCGTGCCGCTGTTCGTGCTCGTGCGGAGCGCAACGATCAAGCCCCACCCGCACCTGGGGATGACGGAGGACGATTGGGATTACTTGGGCGGTGCGCTGAAGAAAGAACTTGACGGGGAGTGGGAGAGGTAATCCCCCGTCGCTGAAGCTATTGGAGGACTGACGTGGCGAACTTCCTCTCTACCGGGCGTGCGGCGGTCCTGGCGGCGCTGAAGGCCGATGCGGACATAGCGTCCAGGGTGAAGACGTGGTTCGAGTTCAATAGGAGCCTTCAGCAGCGCTTCACGATCGAGCCGGCCGAGTGCACGGCCTACGCGCTGCACCCTGGCCGGATCGTGGAGCCGGACGACCGCTACAACGCGGCCTATGACATGCGCCAGGAGATCATCGTGCTCATCACGACTGACGGCCAACAGCCGGACGCGAACGAGGAGCTGATCGCGCTGACGTTTGCGCAGGTGCGAGAGAGCCGGGAGGCGATGTTCGGGCTGTCCGACGCCGGTCTCAAGAACATCCGCGCAAGCGCCAGCCTGGAGCCCTGGGAGCGGGAGAACTCACCGCGGCTGATGTGGCAGGCGACCGTCACGATAACGCTCGAATGGATTCGATTCGACTGAAGGAGGAGATGAGATGCCAGGACCAGTATCACACGGTGGATGGCGCCGGCACGTCCGAATCTGCCGCTGCGCGCACGACGCGGCCTATGGCGCCGTGCCCGGCGCACCGGACTGGGTCTGGGTGCCGCTGCTCGGAGACGGGATGAAAACGAAGGCCACGGCGCCGCGATACGTCCCCCCGACGAACTACTCGGCGGACTTCCGGCGTCACGTCGCGATCCATGACCGGTTGGTTGTGGGCGGGACGATTACGACGCTGCTCTGGCCCGAGATCGGCGACTACCTCCTCGACATGGCGCTGGACCGCAACGCGGTCCCGGCGAGCCCGATCTACCAGGACCTCTCGCAGTATGTCATCGAGCACCACACGCCGCCGGACCCGAGGCGGAACCGTGGCTGCGTCTGCAACAGGCTGACGCTGACCGCGACCGGCACGGGCGACAATGACGTCCAGGTCGCGCTCGACATGCTCGGGCGGGACGAGGTGGAGGTTGGTCTCGAGGTCCCGGACTACAGCGGCATCACGCCCGCACCGTTCATGTTCGGTCACGCGGAGATCCAGATCGACAGCATCCACGTGATGGACATCGAGCAGTTCACGCTCACCGTGGAGAACAACATCAGCGAGGCGCCGTTCGTCTACGTTGATGCGCTCGGCGTGGCCGTCCGCGCACACGCGATAGCGAACCAGCGGGTCATCTCCCTGGCGCTGACGGAGCTGAACAACGACGACCGGTTCAACCAGGCGATCCGGGCCGGGCACGACGTCACGTTCCAGGCGCTCTTCCGCCACCCGAACCATGACATCTTCCAGCTCATCCTGCCCTCGTGCTACATCGAGGAGTCCGAGGAGAACGGCGATCCGACCGTCCAGGCCAAGGAGAGCCCGACGCTCCAGGCTCGCGTCGCGGAGAGCGGCACATACGAGGGCGAGGACATCGTATACGGCGTCGACGTTGGGCCGGCCACAACGACGCTGGCAGAGGTGACGACAACGCTCGAAGAGGCAACGACGACGACCGCGGGCGAATAACTAACGCGGGACCGGGCCGCGCCGGGGGATCTCTCTCCGCCGGCCGGCCCTGGTTCCCGCCTTGAACCGGAGGAGGAGAGAGATGCGCGGTGACGCAATAAAGACCCTGAATGACTGGAACCCGGAGTGGATCGAGAGCGAAGGGTTCTACAAGGCTCGGGTGCACCTTGGCGACTCAGACTACGCGCTCGTCTCCGCGTGCGCCGACGAGCAGGCGAGGCACGGGTTCGGCCTGCTCATGGAGATCTACGAGGTGCTCATGGCCCAGGGCCCGGGGGCGGACGAGTCGAATGCGCTGACCGCCGTGCGGGAGCATTTCGACGCGTCGCGCCGGAACGAGCTCTGGACGCTGCTGGACGACATCATCGCGTCGTCCCTCGTCGAGTGGCACGTGCCGGAGCTTTCCTCGCTTCCGGCGTTCCACGCAGAGCCGCCCGTCCCGAACACAAAGCTTGATGCGCCCGAACGCGCGGAGATACTCGGGAAGCTCCCGATCTCCGTCAAGCTGCGGCTCGCGGCGGGGGTGTTCTGGCAACTAAAAAACTCCTTGGGGGGCTCGAGGCCGCCTGCCCAGGCCTGAGCCCCGTTGACCTTTATTGGCTGGGCACGCACGGCCAGCCAGTGCCGAGGGAAACATGGCCGATCCTGCTGTGGATACGGGACATGGTCGAGCGCGCGATCGCGCGAGAGATGAAAGGCACTGAATAATGGCTGAGACGATCAAATACGGCATCCTGCTGCAGCTCAGGGACCAGGTAACGGGCACCCTGGGTGGCGTGCAGAAGGGTCTGCTGAAGTTCAAGGACAACATCGACGGCGCGTCCCGCACGGCCAGGCGTGGGCTCCTCGGCCTGGCCGCAGCGGTCGGCGCGGTGGCATACAAGAGCATGGAGCAGGAGAAGGCAGACCGGAAGCTCAAGGACGCGCTGATCGGCGCTGGTGACGCTTCGACGGAAACCTACGATCGGATGAAGGACCTGGCCGCCGGGCTCCAGAAGGTCACGGTCTACGGGGATGAGGCGACGCAGGGGATGATCGCGAACGCCCTGAACCTCGGCATCACCGCGGACAAGATGGACGACGCGATCGAGGGCGCCATCGGGCTCGCAGAGGCGCTGGAGATGGACCTCGCTACGGCTCTGCGCTACACGGCGCTCGCGATGCAGGGGGAGTTTACGGTCCTTCAGCGCTACGTGCCGGCGTTGCGGCAGACGGAGGACCCGACTGAGAAGCTGGCCATCGTCACGGAGCTGATGGCGAAGGGCTTCCACCAGGCCAAGGGGCGCGCGGAGGGCTTGGAAGGCAGCTTGATCCGGCTGAAGAATACGTTCGGGGACCTGCTGGAGACCCTCGGCCAGCAGATCCTCGGCACCGACACGTGGGCGGTGGGTCTGGAAAAACTCATAGCAAAGATCGGCGCGGCGGCCAAGTGGGTGAGGGATCTGACCGACGCGCAGAAGGAGAGCATCCTGACCAGTCTGAAGGTCGTCGCCGTGACGCTCGCGATCGTCGCCGTGCTCGGCCCCCTGGCCGGCGCCCTCGCGAGCGTCATCGGCCTGGTCAAGGCGCTGCTGACCGTGACGGGCGGGACCGTGGCCGGGCTGGCGACGTTTGTGGTGGGGTTGCTTCTGCTGACAGAAGCGACCGGCGCCACAAACCTCGGCCTCAAGAAATTCGCGGAGGGGATCGAACCCCTGGACTGGTTGATGACAAGCCTCGGAGCCGGGGCGGCGCGAGCGGCCGAGTTCGGCGTGAACGCGGCCTCAAAGGTTGCATCGGCTATGCGATTTTTGAGGCTCGAGGCCCTCGAGCTACGGGAAGGCCTGAAGTTCGTGTCGCCGGCCTTGGTCGGGTTCGACAAGGTAATCGGGTTTGATCCGAAGCAGGCAATCGCGGATCTGAAGGCTGCGAATGAGGAGGCCAAACGGCTGCGGGAGGAAAGCGGCGCAGTGACGGAGGCCGGGGTCGCGGAGCAGTGGCGGCAATACGAGGAGCGGCATCCGGAGAAGGGCGGGGGGAAGGCTGGCGCGCCGGGCCGGAAGGGTGAGGGCCCCGCCTGGCCGACAGAGCAGGACGCAGAGGAGGGGAAGGGACTCCCGGAGCAGGTGGGCGTGCTCAGCGACGAGCTGCTCCCGATGCTCGCGGGGATCCTCCAGAACCAGAAGGTCACGAAGGCCGAGATGGAGCGGTTGAGCCGGGCAATCAAGAAGATGAACACATCGAGGCGCTGACACATGGCGGCCGGATACTTCGATGACGGGACGGTGAACGTGGAGCTGGGGGCGCACGTGTTCGGGACACCGAGCGCTGCGCGGCCCTCGATCACGCACCGCCCCTGGGGCGACCCCGCGGCGATCATGGACACGGGCGGCGGCATCCTCTCCATCGAGGTGACGGCGCAGCGGGTCAGGGCAAACCTGGGCGACGCGGAGAGCTACATCTACAACCTGCTCGCGGCGCTGGCCGTGTCCGAGGCGGGGGATCTCGGCTGCGAGGACAACCGGGGCAACCAGCACGTCTTCGGCGACTCGGTCTTCCTGATGGGGACGGGCGCGGTGCGAGGTCACGCCTTCGCGGACATGAGCCTGGACTTCGAGTGTCCGGAGAAGTCGAGCGAGCCGGCCTGGGGCGCCGTGCCTGCCACCCCCGGCGTCTACGCGGGGACGTCAACGCTGCAAGACTACACAGCGGGCGGCGTGCTGCTCGGCGTGGGCGGCGGGATGGAAATCGAGGCGTCGCGCTCCTACGACCTGCGCGAGATCCCCAGGGCGCGGGGATCCCGGACGAGCGTCCCGCCGAAGGGCGCGCACATGACGTTCAGGGTCACCGCGGAGCGAGTCGTGACGACGACACACATGGCAACGGAGATCGAGAACCTGGTCCGCTCAATCGGGCCGAGGCCCGTGGATCTCGTTGCCAACGGCGGGACGTATTGTGATGTGCTGCTGACGGGGGCCCGGGCGGCTCACGGCGAGCAGCGGCACACGAGCATCCTATTCACGTTCGCGCAGGAACTGTCCTGAATGGACGTTGACGTCTACATCAACGGCGTTCTGCGGGCGGACCTGAAGGCCCTGCGGCTGACGCAGTCCTACGTCGAGCCGTGGTCCTGCGAGCTGGCCTACGTGGACCGCCACGACCGTTACCCGGTCCCCCAGTGGGCGTGGGTCATCGTCCGGCGCTCCGACACGGGCCAGGCGCTCTTCCGCGGCAACATCACGCAGGTCTCTCCGGGCGGCGTCGCGGACGAGGGGATCTCCTACCTCGCCCACGGGCGGCGGTTCCGCCTGGAGAATGAGCCCGTCAACATCAACGGCAGCGGCGTCTACATCTGGAATCGGCGCGGCTACCAGTGCGACAGCCAGAGCGGCGAGGACTCCCCGGACCGCGACGGCGGGCAGTGGACCTGCGGCGAGATCATCGTGGACATCCTGGAGCACGCACTCGGCGTCCCGGCCGCGGGCAGCGGGATCCCCGGACACCACTCCTCCGCCGGCTGCTGCACGGGGACCTACCTCACGGCCTACGACATCCTGGGTTACACCGCGGCGGACTGGCTCGCGCTGGACAGCATCTGCGGAGAGTTCAGCGTCGACAACACCCCCGTCGCGCAGGCGCTCATGGAGCTCGTCGCGCTCAACGGCGGCGTCTACGGCTGGTATATCGACCCCACGGGCTGGCTCGTGCTGCGCGACCTGAAGTCACTCCCCGAGACGGACATCGAGGCGGGCGAGCTTGGACACTGGCAGGATGAGGGAGGCCGGAGCTACGCCCTGCTCGACAACAAGCTCGACTGGACGCTGAACGGAGTCTTCACGAGCGTCATGGTGCAGGGGACGGACCGGACGGTCGAGGTGAAGCCGGAGAACCTGGACGGGTGCGCGAACGCGGCCCTGAACGGCGGGGGCGAGCTGGAGCTGGTGAACGCGCCGTGGAAGGCATACGACTGCGCCTACCGCGCGCTCAACCAGCCGTATCGGAAGTGGACGTTCCGGAGCGTGGGCTTCGAGGGATCATGCGAGGACTGGCGCCACGTCTGCGAGTGTGGCGTGCCGGCCGGCATGGGCGGAATCATGCACGCGCCGCGCATCTACTACGGCACGGACGCTGGCGTGAAGACCTACATGAGACGTCCGGGGGGCGGCGCGAACTGGACCATCAACCTCTCGACTGGCATCGTGATGTACTTCTGGGACGTCTCGGCCTGGCTCGCGCCGGGGGAGAAGCTCTGGGGCTGGTATTGGGCGCGGGTGCCGTTCACCGTGACGGCCGGCCCGGCCGGGAGCGCATACGAGTGCCTGGGCTACGAGCGGACGCTGAAGATCAACGACATCACCTTCAAGCACACCACCAGCTACCCGACCCCCGGGCCGGCGGATGACGAGACGGCGATGGAGCTGCTGGCCGAGAGGATGCTGGAGCAGTTCCAGGACATCCGCATCCAGGGGACGCTCCGGTGCGACGAGGTGGACCCGGCCACCTACAGCCTGGACGTGCGCTACAACGTAACGCGGCTGGAGCGGCCCACGACGACCACCACCGCGCCGACGACCACGAGCGCGGCCTGCTGGCCGAACCCGCTCGACTGGGGGCGGCTGGGCCTGAACGCGGTCGAGGTGACGTTCGACTTCGAGGAGAACCTGACCGAGATCTA
>Ga0307928_10000867_pt1 | contig 22679 bp, 30 predicted proteins | sample AceLakmetagen232_FD_201815 | JGI IMG/M metagenome (GOLD analysis project Ga0307928, IMG submission 201815) | Saline water microbial communities from Ace Lake, Antarctica - #232 | ecosystem: Environmental > Aquatic > Non-marine Saline and Alkaline > Saline | place: Antarctica: Ace Lake... | reverse complement strand
TTCAGTCACCATCTTTTCCCTCCTTAAATAAGTGCTATCTGGTGTGGCTGTAATATCTCTCGGGAAGCTATCTTGAGGTCTCTATATCGGCCCAAAACCTCAAGGGCACGGTGCCTTAACTCACCCAGGTGTTCTGTAATATCATCGGCACTATCGGCAATGTAATAACCGTAGGGTTGTTGAACTGAAGATATTACTGGCAACCCATCGGCTATTAGTTCTCTAATTACCTGGCGCACCAACCGATCATTGTTGAACCCCAAAACTGTAGCCAAGTCTTTCCCAGTCCGGGCTTTCTCCTTGCCTGTCCTGAGTAGATACCTGACTTCTTGCTTTAGCTCGCCGTTGGTGCTCATTTTCTATATCCTTATCCTGCTGGCATCCCTCATAGCCTTTAGATCATCAATCTGTATAATTGTTCTTTGGTCCTTGATAGTTCCGTTTTCGTCTCTTATCCCTTTTATGATTTCAAAACATTTAAGGCAGTAAACTCGCCGTTGAAACAACACACACAACCCAACATCAAGGCCACACCTATTACAGATAAAATTGCCAGTCTTTTTGTTTACCTTATTCTTGAGCTTAGCTGTCATTTCTTGCTCCTTCTGTTTTTATTCCAGGCTTTCCACCTTCCCAATTCCTTCTTGTCATGCCACCATCGTTCAATGAAAGCCCACAGACACAGAAGGAAGAAGAAGCCCAGTAAAACAAGGAGAGATATAGCTAATATGTGCATCTATTAATTCCCCCTCCTAGCAATATGTACAAGGTTGCTAATAGCGAATCCCATAATGACTATTAACCCCACGATTTCTAGCACCAGAATTATTGTGTTTGGTTCCTGTATTAATACCTGCCCCCACATGGCTATCATGGTGAAGTGAACTAAAAAGGCTAGAGCCAAGCCTATTACTATAAAGTTTGTTATCCACTGTTTCATTTCACCCTCTCAGATTTTGATTCTTCATCGAATTCATGTGTCTCTTTTTATGGCACTTATGACAAAGTGTTATTAGGTTTTTCTCATCATTGGAGCCACCCTGGAACAGTGGTTTAATATGGTGTGCTTCCAGCCCTACGTTCATCAGGAATTTACCGCAATCTTGGCAAGTAAAGTCATCGCGCTCTAGGACAAATTCACGCAGATTTTCCCAATGACGCTTAGTTTGATTCCAGCCTTTTGTTCTATTGCGAGCTTCGAGTTGGCATTCCTTCGAACAGAACGTGCGCCCTTTATGGGCATTGACAGGCAAAGGATTATTACAAACCGGACATTTTCGGACAGTCGATTCAAATCCACTTTCAACAAGCGTGGCACATCTAGCCGTGCAATAAATTTGGTCGGGATATAGTGGCTTGAAAGCCCAACCGCAGAAGGGGCAAATCTTTCGTTCCCCCATTAGCAATTCTAATTCAACAGCTTTCATCTAATTGTCCCTAAACATCCCTGATAGCTTTTTTCGGAACCAGTGGGGGAAACCTATGACCCAATCCCTAAAGACACCGCCTCGTTTATTCTGTGGCTTCTCAGTGGCGCTGTGTTTGGTATTGTCGGATATTTCCACATAGACCAATGAGTTTAGTTTGGGAATTTCACGAGCTATGGCCCTTAGAAATTTGATGCCAGGGTTTCTCTTGCCACTCTTGATATAAGACCAGGTTGAACGGTCAATCCTCAAGAGTTTAGTTAATTGATTGTCACTAAGCTTTTCGTCTTGCTGGTATTTCTTTACCGCTTCTATTAGATTATTCACTGTGATTTTAACCTCACTGTGGATATTATAAACAACTATGTGGCATTTGTCAATACCTTTGTAGTTTTTTTTCTACTATTTTTCAAAATAGTATATTAAAGATAAGATAAGACATCTTGACTATGACTATTTAAGATGTAGAATATAACCACAGACTTGAAAATATATACAGATGTGCGACAATAATCTACAGGTAGGAGATATGACTGAAGAAAATGTAGGTAAGTTATTAAAACGACTGTTAGCCGAAAAGGGCCTGAGTCAAAGAAAGTTAGCTAAACTCTCTGGCGTAGACAGGGGATATATCAATTCCTTAATTAAGGGAAGAGCTGGCAGTATAACCATACGGATTCTCAGACAATTAGCTGAAGCTCTAATGGTGGAACCCGAAATATTTTTGCAGTCAGTTTCCGCTATTCCTGAAGAAACACCACTGGAACTAATGCACCGGGCCTTGGTTACTTTCCCTGACACTATTCCGATATTTACTGAGGAGAGATGATGATTACCCTAATGTTTGGGAATAAAAAAACATCCCCCTTTCATCCGTAAATGAAGGGGGGAACTACTACTACTACTCAAAAGTTATTTTAGGGGCTTAGATTCTGATTCTGTGGCTTCTTAATAGGATGGCGTTATCACTTGCTGCCATTCTTTGCCTTAAGCCAGGTTATCAATTCCCACAGAACCTTAGTATTATCAGAAGTTGTCCTATTATAATCACCAGCGAGAGTTGCCATCCGATCTTCTATGAACTTGCGATCTTCCCGCATTTGTTTAATGCTCTGCCGATAAACAAAAAACATTATGACCGCAAAGACAGCACCTACTCCACCTACAGCTCCAATCCATTGTAAAAAGTCTATCATATCTAATCCCCTTTCTGTCCGGGTATATATTCAGTCCCCCAGAAGAAGTGGCCGTGAATATAACCGACTGTATAAGCGGCCATAATTACTAAAAACCACTTCCAGCTAATTAGACCTACTCTTCCCAACACAAAGCCACCGATAAACAGGCCCACCAAAACCAAATACTCAAGTTTATGGTAAATATCCCTAGAAATATAAGTCCATGGCCTGCCGCCTATTCTTGTCCAGATCCACTTATAAATGCTCACTTTATACCCCTATATATGAATTGCTACTCCGTTCCATTTGTAAATACCCGTCCCATCATGCTCCCCACAATCAACTGAGGGGTTGAAGAACAGACCATCCTCGTTGTTAATACTATGACCAACCACTCTTACTATATCGCCGGCATTACTCGGTGCTGTCTGTGTCATAGCCCCGGGTGTGGTATCCATAAAGATTTTTTGTCCTCGGCTTCCCCAAGCATATTTAGTTACTCTTAAAACCCCGTACATATGAAAATACATATAATCATCTGCTACACCATCTTGAATAGCTATGCCTAATAAGCCACTAGATTTAGGTATGTCCTCAGAGTCGTAATCAGCATCAGCTAGCCACATCTTGTCATCGCTCTTCATGTAACATAAATCGCCAGCATCAACCGCCTCTCCTGCAAGGTATCTCATTCTAATGCCAGATTCCCCTAACGCCCCTTCCCAAACCTTAGCAGGCTGATAAACTAGATCAAAAGTAGTATCTCCTGTTCTATGACAAGTATTATGCAGTCCTGCACCTATCCATCCAAACTTAGTAAAGCCGTAAAAGTGGTTGTGAGTACAGCCAGTACCCGCAACTAATGAGTCGCCAGTAATCTCGTCTTCATCCCATAAGTAAGCAGGAGCAAAGATATTGTTTGAAATTCCGCCGCTAGCAGCTCCGTGTTTTAGAGTGATAATATCATCAGTTAAATAATCTGGTTCATCAACATTGATAGTGTTAATCATCAATCCAACAAATTGACCGCCGTCAATATGGGCACTTCCATCCCCTGTGGTCTCCAGAACTATGAGATACACACAGGCAGTAATATTAAATGATGTAAAAGTTATTCCATTTATATATACACTTTTTCCCGCTGCGGCATCTGCTAGGACGTGTAGCCCAGTATTAAACCCATGAATATAAACACGGTTTAAGTCAAGTAGTTCGATATAACCCTTGTCTAAATTACCTTTAACATGGATCTTTAGTCCAGTTCCAGTAGTATCAAACCCATCACCATCCCCACCAGTAATCATAACATTCCTGAAAGGGATCATATTTCGGTCGGACTCAGTGTCTTCTATGTACCAAGTTACCGCCGTACCTACCCTGTCATCATCGTCAGCTAAAATTGTAAGGTTTTCAAACTTAGCATGCCTAAGTGTCCTAATACCATCTGCATCAGTTTTAAGTTTAATGAGAGTACCTTTTGTAGTTTCATATGGGAACCAGCAACCCTGACCTTTAATTACACAGTCGCTAAATTCTTCTATCGCACCAGCATCAAATTCAAGTATTCCTGTTCCTAATTCGACAATGCCATGATTAGCCTTCGCAATAGCTAGGTGAATATCGTTAGCATCATCGGTTAAATCACAGACCGTACCACCAGAAGCTAGTGCAGCGGCTTTCTCGGCATCAGTAGAGGTACTGGAGGCAATCTTAACCGCTCCCCCAAAAGCTACAGCAGACCCTTTTATGGTAGTTGGATCAGTCCATATTCCTACTTGTCCAGCAGTTGGGGTACCACTTACTGAGACATCACCACCACCAATGGGACTTGAAAAAACAAATTTGCCTAGACTGTCATCCCACATCAGAAATTTATCTTCGCCTGGGTCAGCAGGGAATATGGTATCAGTACCACTAACCGCATGACTGGCTTTGTGTGCTTTGGGTGCATTATCAGCAGTAACATCGGCATTTTCTGCTACAGTATCCAGTTTACCCTTATCTACTTTAGACATAAGCCCATGCAGTTCATCGGTAGCATCGTGGTCAGTGTTATCTTCTGCGGCAGCATGGTCATCTAACTTAGCCCCTTCTGCCTGAATCTTAGCTTCTCCATCAGTGTACTTAGTATGATGCTGACCCGTTGTAACATCAGTCAATTCACTATGGGCTTTGGTAGAATGGGAAGCTAGGGTGTGGGCTTTCGGGGTATGATCTTGAACCTGCGCCTTAGTGCTGCCTTCTAACTTTTCAGAATTGTCCACTACACCATCGATATCGATGTCATAGGTGGACTTGAGCATATCCCCTTCACCATTGCCACCACCACTGACCGAAGGCTCTCGTTCCTCGAGTTTTTTGATTCTCTTTAATAGTTCTATTAAGTCATATTCACTCATACTCGATATCCACCTTCTCAAGGAAGTTACTCAACATACTCAGCCTGACAGATTTGACCAGGAAATCGTCATCAATGTTTCTCAGACCGTTATAGATGCTCACCTTCTGCCCGATGACCAATCCTTCTTGATAGCAGGTCAAGCTCCCATCTACCTTACCGAAAGCCGCTTCTGCTAATTCAGCATCACCGCGTAGGATTGCCCACGCTTCGGTGTCAATATTTCTATCAACTATCTTTCCTTCATACCACTCTCCGTATTTTGCGTAACTCTCATCACTCTGCCTGGTTACTACTACCGGAACATCGGGATCACCGACAACGGTTACTTTATTGATTATCTTTGAGTCATCCTCTATGTGCTCAAAGTTGTTATACATTTTCTTGGTGGTGAGAGAAGGACTATCAGACAATTCAAATGGAGCTTCATCGGTTGAAGGCGTAAAATAATGGAGTTTCTTTTCGTAGTCGATAAGCCATTCCTTACTAAATATGCCCGCCAGTTCCTCCATGACCTCGTTCAGATATACCCGCGTCCAGTCTATGGTTATTTTTGTTCCGGATGATTCCACGTAAGTTGAAGTATCAATCTCTGGTAAGTAGGTAGAAAACAAATCGTCTATTATTTCCTGCTCGGTCTTTTCCTCATAGGATTCAGTCACTAATTTTTGAGTAGTCAGAATGTTATAGTCCTGAGTTGAACACCGGTAGAATCGTCTTCTGCCAATCAACCTGATTTCCTTAGTGGCAATATAACCTCCAAAGAAATGATCAAGATAGGTACTACGACCGCCTATTGATGGAGTCAAGCTGATAGCGCAATTCTGCATCGGCGTGGGGGCTCGGTCTATTTTGACTTCGCCTTTACCCATGGGGTGAGTATATCCCCCCATAGCTGGAATGAGGGCAATCGCGCAGGAAGGTGTAGCCCATTTCTCCTCACCCAGAAAATCAAAACTAGCCGTAGATATTCTATTGCCCAATCTGGAATCCAGCTTAAGGCTCGGCTTCAGAACTTTAACATCGGCTCCATTAATCTTAACTGATACTCTCATCTTTCTTTAGTGCCTCAATTTCAGTATTACAAAACTCCTTATGGATCCTGGTTGGTCGGGGCAGTATAAGTAACCTCAAAATACAATCTGAAATTTTGTACCTCAGCAGTGCCACTGACTTCTCGTTTAGCATAAATTTGAATCAAATCATTTGCTACCCACTCCGCATTAAGATCCTCGGTCCAAGTTACAAAACTATCGCTAGAAGATTCTTTTTCCACGCCAAGAGCGACTCCGTTTCTATAGATTTTCCCCCAAGCCCGATATTCACCGCCTGTACTTCGTAAATCAAATTTTGTTCTAATTGTTCCCCAAAAGCCCTCGTTTAATTTAAACTCCTTGATTTTGACATAGGTAGTCGAAGATGTACTTTTTACTGCATCATCGGAATGACGCAAGAGAGTAGTAGAGAAAACCCAGGGCAACGGTCTCCATGCTGGCACCCCGTCATATATAGCTAATATTTTGCCTTCATCATCTATGGGTAGTCTCTCAAGTTCCTCCCCCCCCATGACAAGTATATCGCCTTCAGTTGTTAGAATAGAGGCTATATCCTCGACATGGTGATATTGAAACACTCTGTGATTGTCATATTCTATGGAGACATAATAAGCACCATCATCAACATCAACCCATCGATAAGCACCGTCTCCACCATAATCAACCCCAGTGGTGACTGCCTCGCCTACTTGCCCACTACCCGGCTCATCATCGTCATATTCAGGAGGAGGATCGAAAACACTCGCCCCCCAGAGTTTAGCGGTTGCCGCATTTGTCGGTGAACCCTTATATATAAACGTACCTTGTACTATGCCCATTCCGGAACACCTCCAACTGTTTTTAATTTCTGTGCCTCGGTCCCTGCGGAAACTACTTCTAATGACGATTCCCCTCTTATCACCATATCCCCTTCGGTAGTCAATAAATCACTCAAATTTATGTGGTCATAGAAAAACCATGCCCGGTGATTGTCATATTCCACAGAGATATAAAACTCACCTGGGGAAATATCACTAAACCTGAAAGCTCCGTCTCCGCCATATTGGATCCCAGTCGTTATGTCATCACCCAGCTGGTATTCGCCATCGGGTTCGTCATCGTCCTGTTCTGGGGGGCTCACAAAACCAGCTGCACTCCATAATTTCGCAGTCGCACCGTTCATTGGCTTTCCGTTAAATATAAATGTCCCAGCTATTTCACTCATTAAAACCCCCCTTGCAATCTGACTTTATTAGCGAGGTTTCTTTCTACTTTAGTGCTGATTAAATCCCCATCCAGGTAGGTATTGCTGACAAGTGTGATTTCGGGTAATCCCGGGGTGATATATTCTGGCCTTCTCTCAGCCATCATCCCATAGGGTCTGGACTGACCTACTCTGGTCAGCCAGGTGGGTTCGGTAATTAATCCCCCGCCTGCATAACCTCCTAGACCGGAATAGCCCATCGCTGGAGAACGCGCACCCGACAAGGTGTCAAAGATTCCGGCTGTTATCAATTTACCAAATTCTTCTTCGGGGATACCTCCTGGATACATCTGGCCCAGGACAGACATGAGTTCATTTCGCAAATCCAGTTCTTTTTGTAATGCCGTATTAACTCTATGCAGTTCATCGGCCTCAGCCATTAGTTGCTCAGTTGATTTCTTTCTGGCCTTTGTAGTTGATTCCAAGGCACCGGTTTGTTCATTAAGTTTATAAGTGCCGTCTTCATAGGCTGCTATCAGTTCATTACTGCGGGCAAGATGTTCTTCTTCTTCGGGGGATAATTGCCCGTAGGCTTCCCTCAGTTCGTTATAAGCCTTTTGAGCTTTTATTACCTCATCGGTTAATTTACCCTCAGATTTTGCCAGCTCTTCCTGAACTCTGCTTGAGGCTTCAACGATTTTATTCCAGTCGGTATGATGTTTAATCAACTTGTATATGCCAAAGCCCATCAGTCCCAAGCCTACCAATAACATCGTTATTGGGTTCAGGAGGAAAGAGACTAAAGCACCCCCAATTTTCACAATCCATCCCAAAATTTGGGGAAGTATACCCAAAGAAAGAGCTATCATTATCGGACCGAGAGCGGTCATAAGGGCTAAAATAGGCTCAAGGGGTGTCAAGAATGAGCCAGTAACAAGGGTCAATTCCTTCCATTTCTGCGCAACTTTGTCCATGATGCCCAATTGCTTATTCATTGCATCGGCATGTTTTTGAGTCAGGCCGGTAGCATCTTCAATTTTGTCCTTATAAGTGTCTATTTCATCCTGAGTCAAATCTAATGCCTCATTAAGAGTTATAGCTCCATCTTTAGCCCGACTGACGGCAGTCCTAAACAATCTTGTTGCTTCGGCACCGCCAAGACCCCTCGCTTCTAAAGCTGCCATTATCCCCACCATGTCATCAATGCTGACATTCAAATCACGGCCATACATGGCAACATAACCCATCACACTACCAAATTCAGATAAATCAATGGTTGTATTTTTAACTAGCCATGTAAATTTATCCATTTCTTCGGTTGTTTGAGGAGTACGCTCCCCTAAAGATTTCAAAGCAGGAATAAGAATGTCAGCTACAACTTCAGCACTTGATCCGGTAGCATCAGCCAGGGCATCAAAGGCCTCAGCGGAGGCTTTTAATTCTGTTTTGTTCCGCACTCCGGCACGGACAAGCAGATCGAATGTCTTGACCACTGAATCAATACCAAAGGTAACATTGGTGGTTTCTAGCACCATCTTACGCATTTCATCGGTTGTAGTGCCCAGGGTAATAGCTGTAGAGCCTAATTGGGCATTGACTTTGCGTGCATCAGATACAAACTTTAATCCGGCAGCACCCACAGCGGTCATAGCGACTCCCATTGCACGAAAAGCTACCTTGTTTTTCTCAACAAAGCCTTCAATACCTTGAAGCTCGCTCTTGACCTTGTCTGCATTTTCGAGTGCAAGCTTGCCTACTAGACTGAAAATATCCATTATTTACTCCTTATAGAACTTGACAAATCTTGGCGGGATATTAAAATGGGAATTAAGGAGGTGTATCATGTGGACATGGGTTGTAATTATAGTGCTTGCAGTTATTGCAATAATGGTGTTTTATTATATTTACGTTGTACCTTCGAATAAGAAAAAAGCCAAGCATATTCTAAAATTAGGACGGATAGATAATTTGAAGGAATTTAATAGAATTTGCGATACACTTTCCAGAGAAGCAAGGGATGACTTAGAGTGTGGCGAACTCTGGAAGAAATTACAGGCATTAAAAGAGATACAAGATAATTAAGTTTTCTTCCCTGCCATTTTCAGGATTTCTTCAGCCTTAGCGATTGCCTCTTTAGCCGTTACCTTATCTTCGGTTACCGCTTGTCCTTCCAATAAACCCAAACTCTGGAGGTAATCACCAAAGTTCTTATCTCCGCCACTACCTAACTGATGTGCAATAAAAGCCGAGTCTGTCAATCGTTCCCTGGCTTCTTCATGTTTCACCTTAGAAAGTAACTCTACTATTTGCTGGAAGCGGTCAAAGGAAAGATTATTAACAGTATTATCAGCCCAGCTATAGCGGGATTGAATCAGGTCGTAGAGCCTAGCGATTCCTTCTGTATCCCGGCTTGCTGTAAAACTGAGCCGAAAAAAGACTTGAATTCACCCCGCGTTACCAATTCTTTAATAATATCGGCGGGAGCATTGACCGACATCTCATCAAGCTCCTCTACTGTTTTGCCGATCAAATCAGCCAGCCAGGAATAAATGTCGTCAGTCAGGTCGGCAGCCGCAATCCTAAAAAGAGACAAGCCTACTTCCATAGGGTTACTATCGCCCTTCTTTTTAGCTGCCTTATCTAGCACCGTGAATAAATCACCTGTGCTACTAGATTTGAGCTTGCCGAGCATCTTGGCTAGGGTTTTCACATCTTTGGCTCGTAATTCTCTAATTTCCATAATTCTCCTTTATGATGCCGGAAAGATAATTTCCCAGGGCTCAGTATCAAGGTCGGCATTGGAATAATGCCCGGTAAAGGTCAGGGCGGGTACTGCCTCATCCTTTGGAGCCATGCTAAGGCTTAATGCCCCATCACATAAAGCATTGGTAATCTTGACAATTACCGGATTTGTTTTACCCGTGAGAGTGCCCACAATCACTACATTACCGATATAGGCAGCATCCTTGATATTGTATTTGTCTAATTCGGTTGATTCCCCACCTATAACTGCGTCAGTGGAGGCATAGTAATAAGTCGCGGTGATTGCCTTACCATCCCCCGGGGCGACCACAAAGTAAATCGTACCGGTATCGTAGTCTATCGTGAAATCGGTAAGAAGAACCTGAGCCTCCCTATCTGCCACTGCAACGGACACGCTATTTTGTTCTATTGCACCATGATCAAGGGCAAACTCTACGGCTTCTGCATCGCCATTTCCAACCGCTTCGTCCTCTATCAAGGAAGTGCCTGAACTATAAATAGATCCGGCTATCGCCCTTCTCAAGTTTTCTGCGGTCAATTCCAGCATATTGGCCTTGATAGTGGCGACCACTTCTTCTATACGCCTGAGACCCTTGACCGGTCCTCTGGCACCATCAGCTTCCATGCGCCTGATCGTCCTGGCTAACTCAAAGGAGTTCCCCCCACGGGTAGCACCCAATAAGGTGCCCGGACTATCAGCATCAATAAAGTCGAAGTAGAGGGCACCGCTATCAATCAAGATTCTGTCAGGGCTATCGGTTGATACTCCATGTTTGCTTACGGTCATTTCTTTTTACCTCCTATAATTATGCTCATTAAAAAAGCCACTCGTTTTGAGTGGCTTAAAATAGGTTTTTTATACTTCAGTTATTTATAGCTGTGTCTCCTTCGGTGTGATTTACCATTATGCCAATGATTAGTTGTATGGTCATTCGGATTTGCAAAAAGTCCCAAATTCTCCAATCGGTTATCCTGTTTATTTTCCTTACTATCTTGGGGATGTGTAATTCCCCTATGATGAATCTTTTCTATAGGTTGAAGACAACGCTTCAAATGCTTTGCCATTATTAATCTATGCTCAAGAACATATCCCCTTGAATTGGTCATTTGATAGAAGGGAGAATCCGGTTGAAGTTTAATGAGAACATAACCTTCTATATGGATAAATCTTCCGCCATTCCATCGGTAATGATTTTGGCCATTTGCTTTTTCTCCACAGCTTCGACATCTTAAATGAGATGGCTCCCCATGTTCTAATTCTACCCATCGCTCTTTCCCACAATCTATACAAGCATGCCAAATTAATTTATTGTTGCCTACAAAACCTACATCTCGCTTTCGTTTAATTTCTCCCACTTCTGGCATTATTTCCGCCTCTCCTTATCCCAATATGGGCTTTTACATTTAGGGCAAATAGTGGGATGCTCTTGCTTACTCGGCCATTCATGGCCACACCGCTTACACCTGAATATCTTTAGCATATTACCCTCCATGTATATATCTTATCATAGCAGGTAATACTTGTCAAACATATTATGAGGGGTAAGTTATTTCAAAGGGTTCGGTATCGAGGTCTGAATCCAGGTAATGGGCCGTGAACCTCATTTGAAGAACAGCCTCATCTTTTGGATTCAGGTTAAGCGTGAAAGGCCCATCAACCAGGCAATTCTTGAGCTTGCAGATGATAGGCGCGGACGTGCCATCAAAGCCTGTAATTGTCCCGACAATAACCACATTTGCGATATAGTCACTATCGTCAATCTCAGCACCAGTTATGACATGACTGGTGGCACTTGAGCCTGGTAATGCCATAAGTAAATTAGCCTCTGTAATCTCAATCAGGTTGACGGTGAGAGTGGCTACGACCTCTTCTATTCTGCGGAAGCCCTTGACTGGCCCCTTTGAACCATCGGGATCCATGCGTCTTATAGTTCGGTTAAGTTCAAAGGCATTACCCCCTTTAGTTGCCCCTAAGAGAGTACCCGAAGAAGCTACTGACCAGTCATCGGTAGCTTTCCAATAGACCGCCCCGGAATCTATCAGGATACGGTCAGGGGTGTTTGCACTTACTCCATGTTTCTGAACTGTCATTTTTAGTTACCTCCTAAATAAAAAAGAGCGATTTTTTTATCGCTCTTTAGGTTGGGGATACTATGACACGCACCAAGATAAACAAGGTGGCGTTTTTATTTCCTTTTCATACCAAACCCTACCTCCCAATAATGCTCGCACTTTCACTTACTCGATATAGACGGATATTAAACAACAAAGAATAGTGCTGTATCTCAAATTCGCTTTCCGGTATCTGGCCATCTGTTTGTAGCCACAGTCTGCAACTGGATACTATTGTTGTGGTTACGTCTCCGATGGTTTCTGTAGTGTCAAATATAAGCTCGTCCAGTAAGGCAATTATCTTTTCACGAATAGATAAAAGGCGGTCAACATCGGGTGAGTCATCCCAGATGTCAATAGTGTATGAACCTTGCCTCATGGGGAATACATACCCGGGGAGGGATCGCAACTCTATTTTGTGGACAAGGTACGGGAACTCACTGTCAGGCGGTGCCCAGGTATTGTAGACCCTCGTGCCAGTGTAACTAAATAAATCGCCATCGGCATCTGTCAATCTTCCCCATAAGTCCGTTAGTAATGATTTTATCGTATCCATTAAAACCAAATCCTTGTAAATATTTCTTTTACTTTCGCTTCACAAAGCTCAAAGCTCTTTCTCAGCCAGGGTCTGGGCTTGATGTGAATAGTCCCAAACTCCAGCATCGGGCCATATTTCTGGTCAGTGCCCACAAACCCCACGATTTTACTGCCTTCGCTTTCAACTCCGCCTTTGATTGACCCCCTTAATGTCGCGGTAGCTTGTGCGGGAGGTTCGCCTGGAGCGGAAGCAGTATAAATCCGATTAGTATCTGGCACCTTATAAACCCTGCCATGACGTGGGCCACTTAGGGTTTCAAGCGTTTTATTGCGGACTTCATTGACAGCCTCAAGCATTCTGTCTTTGGCCGTCTCATCAATCTTCTGCATGACTTCTTTGAGATTAGAAACAAAAACTACTTCAACACCCATAATTCCATTACTCCATGCCCACAACAGGCTGAACTCACTCCTGGGATATATCCTAAACAGGCGTCATAACCTTCAGGAGTTGGCATCATTCCGCACCTTATGCAAGCCCGATTCTCCATATCAATAGGCTGTTTATTATCAGCGTAATTCCAGCCATTATCATCGTATTCAATTAAATGGCCTCTAAGATACGAAGTTATCATACTTCCTTCACCACGACTTCCGTGATTCCATCAAAATGTTTGGCTGAGGATGCCGGTTCATAAGTTTTTGAACCATGTACAATACGATGATTGCCAAGATTAATAGTAACAGTACCCCTGAAAATGAATTTGTCCGTCACCACTGTATTCAACTGCTGATATTGAGCTATGGTTTTGACATCAAGTGGAATCTTGCGCCCATAAATAGTCTGTACGGGTTTCCACGTAATGGTAGAACCGAGTGGTCCCGATGTGGTAGTTTTCTCCTGTAAGTGAATTTTAGATTTCAATATGTTACTTAGCATACATTCACCCTCAAGGATCCTATTTTCTTTTTAGATGCTTCCGGTAAATCGTCTGGATCTCCGTAATCTATCGATCCTACCCCGCTTATATTCTGGGATTTCACTCCCAATCTATTTTCGTACCAAGTGGCTACAGCGATTAAGACCGCAGTTACCGCATCGGGAACCAGTGCTTGCGTGGCTGCCCTATCTGCTCCATATCCAGCCGTGTAGACCACGACTATTTCGTAGTCCTCCGGCCAGACAACAAGATGATATACCCGCCCTATTGAAAGCCGCTCACTCCAACTGGTAAGCGATTCGCCACCGATGGTAATAGTATCCACATCAACCACCGGCCGCTTATAGAGTCTCAGGACTTGCTTGTTGTCTCCGATATGTGTCTCGGTTATCTCGCGCTGAACAAACGCTCTTCCAACATAATCTTCCGCTTTCTTCGTTGCTGCTTCAATCAAATCCTCAATCAGCAGGTCGTCATAACTCTCGAAGGTATCCACTGTAGCCGTATAATCATAAGAGGCAGTGATAATGTCACCATCACCAGGTACAGAGCCTGCCTTAAAGGTAATGGTATAACTAGCAATACTGAAATTAGTGTCCTCATCCTGTAGGACATTTTCAACATATAGCTTCAGGCTACCCGATATAGGTACCTTATTACCAATAAGGGGAAACTCATCTTCACCACCCTCAGTCCCTACACCGACATACTCGGCATCCACGTGTAGACTTGAAGCAGTATCAACCCTCAAGTAGTTTTTCGCCTGAGTTAAATCTATTAAAGCTGTTGCTGATAATGCCATCTTATCTCCTCTTCTTTCCTAGAGTATAATCAACCATGCTTCGTCCCAGACTATATGAAGCAGACTTCATCCTGCCCAGGTCGTGAATAAGTGATACCCTTTTTATGCCGAGGATTATCCGAATAAATCTTTGAATAAGGCTTTCGGTTATCCCTACAGTTTCAGATATAATCTTGACTGTCGCTGCCCTGCGGATAACCGTGTCTGCGAGACTGATTGCCTCAGTCATTATCTTGATAAGAAGCTCTCTGAAGGATTGAACTCCGCTATCAGTGATTCCAACAATCTCATCTATGATTCTAATGGAGCGGAGCCGTCTTATCAGGTCATCGGCTATTCCTATGGACTCTGTTATCAATCTGATAGCCCAAGATCGCCTGATTGCCGTTTCAACTATTGAGATTGTTTCGCTGGTTATCCATATAGACCTAAATCTTCTAACAAGTCCTTCCGATATACCGATAACCTCAGTAATAATTCTAACGAATCCCGAACTTCTAATTGAGCTCTCAACAATACCGACTGTCTCAGATAATAACCTGACCGAGAAAAACCGCTTTATTGTGCTGTCCATTATTCCTATGGCCTCAGTTATCAATCTGGTTGACCGCAATCTTCGGATTAAACTATCGGCTATGGACAAGTCCTCGACACTTATCCGTATAGACCTCAATCTCCTGACAGAAGTCTCAGCCAGAGTAATGGTTTCAGCAAATATCCTGACAAAACCACTGCTCCTAATAAGAGTTTCCGCTATTCCGATAACCTCGGTAATAATCCTGACAAAGCGAGATCTTCTGATTAAGCCCTCAGTAATAGCGATGGCTTCCGATAATGACCTAATGGAGCGGAGCCGTCTCAACGTGGAATCTATTAAGGTTATTGACTCCGAAATTACCCTGACAGACCTTAATCTTCTAACCAGGCTTTCCGATATGCCGATAACCTCTTCTGTGATTCTGACAAACCCTGCCTGCCGAATAAATGTATCTATTAAACCGATAGTCTCGGTAATAATTCTAACGAATCCCGAACTTCTAATTGAGCTCTCAACAATACCGACTGTCTCCGATAAGATTTTAACAAAGCCCGAACTCCTGATTAGACTTTCCGTGATACCGACTACCTCCGAGAGGATTTTGGCAAAGCTGGCTTTCCGAATGAGTGTATCTATTAAACCAATGGCCTCATCCAACGATCTAACCGAGAAAGCCCTTCTTATATTAGTTCCTCCACCCCATACCTCAAACGCATAGTCTCTGTCGGTTTGTGATTCCCAACTTTCACCAGCGTCATCACTAAATTCAGCACAACCGCCGGGATATGTTGGTGTGAGCTTATCCCCCTTCCAGCCTGCTATTGCTGTAACCCCATCGGCGAATAGTGCCCTAACAACTATTGCGTATTGGGTATCAGCTTCCAAGATAACATTGCCTAAAGCAACCTTTCTCCACGGACCTTCCCAGGGCCAAATAGTAGGTAGTGTATCACCATTGGTAGTACCCGTATTACCTAAATCTGATCCCACTGGATGACCATTCACGTCAACAGTTCGGATACCTACCGAGATCATGCCAGGAAAGCCGCTTCTATAAATGTTCAGACTAACTCTGGTTATTGGATGGGTTAAGGGTGGTGTAATTGTTTGTCCTCTCCAGCGATTGTTATAAATGCCCCACCCAGAACCATAGGCAGTCTTTTGATAGTATTCGTATAATCTGGCTTCCCCTATATTCAGAACCTCAGATATCAACCTGCTGGAATAGGCTCGCCTTATTGGAGATTCAATTAAACCAATCGTCTCTGAAATAAGCCTACTGGACCATGCCCTTCTGATAGCACTCTCGGCTATCCCCAATGTCTCGGACATTATCTTGATAAGTTCTGCTATAGAGATGGATTTAACAAAGGTCTCGACTACCCCTATAGTCTCTGATAGTATTCTTATCGCCCTTTGTCTCAAAAGGGATACCTCAGTGATGGTTACCATCTCTGCCTTGAGCCTTATTGACCGCAACCGTCTTATATTAGAGTCTATTAATCCCAGAGTCTCAGTGATAAATCTATTAGAAAATGCTCTCCGAACTAAGCTGTCAGTAATACCTAGAGTTTCAGCTATTAACCTTATGGAGATTGCCCGCCTTACTGCACTTTCAACTAAGCCAACGGTTTCATCTATCAATCTTATGGAGGTTAATCGTCTTATCAGGGTTTCAGTTAGACCAATCGTTTCGGTAGTTAGCCGATTAGACCTCATGCGTCTTACAAGTGTTTCAGCCAGGCCTATTGTCTCATCAAATATCTTGGTAAACCCGAACTTTTTAACCGCACTATCTGAGATACTTAATGATTCTGTTGTTAGTAATGGGGTTCTTACTCCACGCCTTATTAAAACATCGGACAAACCAAGCAATTCAGTAATATGCCTTATAGACCACTTGCGTTTTAAGGTGGCTCCAACTACCCCCAAAGTATCAGGAATAAATCTGAATGAACTGCGTCTACCGATTGCAGCCTCCGATAGTCCTATAGCCTCATCAGCTACTTTGACAATGGCTTCTGGCCCTGCCTCGGTATATTCAATGTGGAGCTTGGCACCTGATACATTACCTGCTAGGTCTTGAGAACGAAAGTAGAAGTATTTACCCGCATCAGCTTTCGGGGAAAAGATAACGACTATGGCCGTTACGGTATAGGAGTCAACAAGTTCCTGTATAACAGACACTAGGCTCTTATCAGAACCAAACCAAGCGTGGCCTCCTGCGGCTACGCTGTCCTCAATCCATTCTGTATAGGCTGTGGTTAAGGATCTGTTAGTAATGTTATTTGCTTCCTCTGCTATGGCTAATGGAGCAGCACCATCCTCACAATGTATCTGGAAGTTGGCATCATCATAGGTGGTATCATAAGTAAGCACCTCAACATAAGCCGCTGAGATAGTAGCTCCCTTCGGAATATTAAGGCCATCCCAACGCATAGCTCCCATATAACGGTAGTCTAATGATGAATTAGACCTTGTCCTGACAAAATCCTTGTTATTATCAACAGAGTCATCGGCAAAATACTCATATCCATCGTCTGCGCTGGCATCGACCTGTAAATTCAGTTCAACTGGAAGCCCACCTCCCAATAATTCAAATCCACCACCAAAGGCACCTAGCTGAAAACTCATTTAAATGCTCCTATTCAGCCCTTTCCACGATACACTCACATTGGTCGGTATAGGTATTAACAGCATCAGTCTTAGTAGCATCATCTACTTGGGTCTGAAGTTCTATATAATCGCCATCATCTAAGTCAACATCCGTGTTGATGTTCACGGACACATCGCCATAACCAGATCCCCTAGAGTAATTACGAGCTACACAACGCTTGACCTCAATCGAACCATTAACCCTAATATATAGCATAATGGTTGCCCTTGACGAGCTTGTCTGCTGTGCTGATACAGTGGCTCTTACCCTATACCTGCCATCAGCGTCAACCTGAATACGGGTATTATTGGTCACATTATCATGAGTAAACCCAGTATCCTTCCTTAGCTCGTTATCCCAACCAATCTGTTGCTTTGTGCCGTTAGAGCCACCTATATTCTCCGTTTGGGAACTTTTAGTTAGGTGTATCTGTACAAGTGTACACTCATGGTCATCATTCCAATTAGAGGGCAAAACTAGAGTTTCATCCCCCCCATCTTCTTTTTCAGAAACAAATTTATGCCTTATCGCCATCTCTACCCCTATGCGCCCAAAAATTCATCTTGCTGTTTCTAGTGCGCTTCTCAATAAGCTCTATGGGCATCTAGCCCTCCTATGCGCCCAACATCTCATGATTAGCGAATATCTTGGCTGAAGTCGCGTCATCCTTAGCCCAGGCAGCTGCCCACTTATAGCCGTTCAGAATAGGGTCGGTACCAGTGGCACTTGCTTTCGCTATGAATGAATGAGTGACCGCAACAAACGGGCCATCTCCAGTAGTGTACTCAAACAGCCAGGTCACAATGTCCGTACCTGCCCCGGTGTTGTCCCCGTCCTGGTCATTACTCTTGGGATAAGTGGCTGTCTTTGCCTTCTCTCCACTGGGATCATGCACGGTGAAATCGCCATAATTGCTGTCTTTCAGTGGATCGCCGCCACCTTCCGCGCAAGCCGTAGCTAAGTAAAGGTTGGCAAAGGTATTGGTTGGTGATTCCCCGCAGGCGCTTTCCGCATACCATACATCGCCAGCATCGGTTACCAGGTTCTTGCCCCAGATATGCTTTGTCTCACCGGTTCTGTGATTCTCCAGGACTAACAGGGCATCGTGCTGATGTTCTCTCCCTATTCCCATATGCTCAAATAGTTGTTTTAGTGTATTCTGCATTTTTTACCTCTCTTGATTAGTATTACCTCGCATTTCTCAGCGACCCTCAGTTTTTCCTTTGGCTTGAATAACCTTCTGAAAAATCTCTTAAAAATCGTGAGTTACCTCCTGATTTTCCTTTTTGTTTCCTTGGCTCCATCGAGACTCTTGTCTATCATAGCGATACCGTTATGAAGCCATAGTATAGCGTCATCCTTTCTAACGTCTACGACATCGCCCAGCTTGTATCGGGTATTCCTTGTCAAGTAATAGAATGATTTGATTATTCTGACTCGCATGAAGCCTCCTAACAGGAAGAGGGAGCAGTTGCCTACTCCCTCTTAATCCTATTTTTGGTTTGTCTAGTGAGCTATCTGGAGCATAATGAACGGAGCACCCTGGCCGTTACCTGCGACATTACCGCAGATAACAACGCCGGCAAGTTGTGCGGACTCCCATCCGCCGGTAGCCGGTACTCTGAGTGAGCCGTCTCCCGCAAATACTACCATCTGCTCGTTGATACCGTCGCCAACACTACCAGCTGGTGCACACCATGATACTCCTTCGACCTGAAGGAATACGTACTTGCCCGAAGCAGCTACCATTACTGGCATGCCCATGACCATACCCCACTCTTGGGCCGTATTCTCGACGCTCGCGTAAGGATTGCGGATGACCTCAGCTGTGTCACCAGTATCGAGTGCTACCGGAATGGGAGAATCGAGCTGAAGGGTTAATGTCTTAGGCTGAGACACTACAGCATCGTTACCGATAATGGTCCTGGTGAAGGCTTTTTCTTCACCGCCCGTGAAGACTACCACCTCACCGCCTACCAGCTCATCCTCCGTGCAATCAACATTGCTGGTAATCGCTATCTCCGTTGCGTTGATGAGGGCTATGGCCTGAACGGCCACATTACCGATCTTCTGTAGGTAACTGGTCTTTGCCCCTTTATCAGGAACTACGCCATTGGCACCCACCTTAGCGTAGACAAAGGCCTTTCGTCCGAATCTCACATAGTCGCCAACACCATATTGTGGGTCATCGTCAACCACATAAGGAGTACCTGAGCCAACATGGAGAACTCCTTCTCCAACCCCGGGTAAGTGCATCCTGTGCATTTTTGCTACCATGTTTCACCTTTCCTTTGGGCGGGATTCATTTTCACCCGCCCATTTTACTTTGCTATATTCGCTTCACCTATTGCTAGGTGTGCTTTAGCTGCTCTCGTTACTTAGTACGGTAAAGGTATCGTAACGAATCGGGCCACCACCAACCCTGAAATGAACCTTGAAACCGATTAGACCAGCCTCGGCATAGAGTTCGTCAAGTCTCTGAAGGGTAATGCCAGCCCGGTCTATAATCAGGTAGCCGAGTTTGAAGTTGCCGAATATCGCTGCAATCTTCTGATCCAGGGTATCGGCAGGGTAGTTCATGTCAGCGCTGTTGACAATCGGGTATCCGTCAAACTGGTTGGGTTGTCCAACCATAAGGGAAGGCTGCCACAGATAATTCCCGGTTGCAGCTGCCTTAACCAGTCTTACGGCCAACTCGCTCTTCCGATGCAATAGCCACGATGACCCGGCAAGGTATTGAGATGGAAGTTTGTATTCGATCGTCAAGAGATCGTCAGGAATAATGGTATCAGCGGTGGCAAGGTTGAATCCAAAGGTTCCCTCAGCTCCCGCTGCCCCACCGATTAATCCGCCAGCCTGAAGAGCTGCGTCAACTGCGAGTCCTTCGGGTTCCTTAGAGCCATGTCCGCTACCAATAACAAAAGCGGTATTCTCTGCTGTAGCTATAGCAACGGCGAAGGAACTGGCAATGTGAGCCTGAAGATTATAGTCGGTATCCATCAGCTCATCCTCACCAATCTTGGCTAGACCATAGAGGTCTTCGACATAGAGATTCTCGTCAGCCGGGACTAAGGTAGTTTCAGTAATATCACCCCCAGTCTCCAGCTTGCCCCATCCAACAGCAACTTCCGTTAGAGAGCGGCGGCGGATTTTATCTCTTGTAGTAGATCGCTGCTTACAAATACCCCTCATCGGGGTCAGGGCTGGAAGCGCCCGCGTGATCTCGGCATCTAAGTCCTCTGGCACCAAGATCAACCCGGTGGCATCCTCAACGAGAGACTTGCGTTCCTGTGGCTCCATCGCTGCCTTGCCATACCTCACCCATTTGTAGAAGGCGTTATGACGGGCTTTCTCTTCCTCGGACTTTGCGCCCTTTTCGCCATCGCCGGCACCGGGTAAAGCCTGTCGCTGAAGTTTGGTCTCTAGCTCGTCTATCCGGGTATTGATCTTTTCGACCATGGCTTTAGTCTCAGCTAGAGGTTCGCCGAATTTCTTGATTTCTTCATCCTGCCTCTCCCCGGCTTTGTGCAATTCCTCGACTGCACCTTGAATCATGTCAGTTAGTTTCTTAATATCCTTTTCTTCCATGGTTAGTTTACCTCCGTGTTTATTTCCTTATTTGCTCAAGTATAGCCTCGATACTGGCTTCCGCCTGTTTTGTATCAAAGCCCTCATTCTCGGATTTGAGTGAATTAACTACGGACTCAAGCTCTGTGGCTTCTAGGGATACCTTGGATGAGAGCTGATTGGATTTCTCCGTATCAATCTCTCGTTCTGCGGCTTCAAGGAGTGCTTGAAGTGCATTCAAGGCGGCCCTAACTTTATCCGTGTTAGTGGCACTTAAAACCCGACCTGATTTTTCTTTCCCTGGGCCAGGACGTTCGGCCCTTCTCATCTCACCACCACATTCCGGGCATTTAATATCAGAGCAATGCTTCTCAGATTCTACTTCGTACCCGCACTCAATACATTCGCAATTATATTTATCCTGCTTCTCGGCAGGCTCAAACTTTCCGTCATGATCTTTACAATGAGAATCTGCTTCACCCTCGGTCCAGACTTCCTTATCATATCTATAGGCTTGCTCGGTCATGGTAGTCTCCCCCTCAAGCCTACCCATGATGACTGAGTATTTCTTACCGTCTGAAACTCTGGTAGTGCGCTTGAAACTACCCTCCTGAAAGTCGTCAGGGTCGCGCAATCGGCAAGCGTGTTCGTTAGGATAAGGTTTAAGTTCCGCCTGCTTAACCCCTATAATGACCGCCTCGGGATTGGCAGCAAAGACTACCGGCGAAACATCATAGAGCTTGATTTCTTTCAAATGCCTAATACCATCAACAAGTGGTGCCTTTACAGCGTCATATCCAATTGACATTTCGGTGATCACGCCATCTTTCATAAGGCTCAAGACTTCCCTTGCCCTCTGCACGCCTAAGCTCAATTTGGCTTTAATGTGCAATCCCTTGTCGTCTTCCGCCATTTCTGACGGCTTGCCTATCGGCTCCATAACATCATGTTGCCAGAGGACTTTAATTCGTTTGCCTCCTTCTTTAAGGGTTCTCTTGAAGGCGCCGGGGTCAATGATGTCCCCGTAGGAATCGGGCTTATCCGAAAAGGTAGCTGCATAACCCTCAAATATACCCGTCTCCTCGTCTATCTCCTTGACCTCAAAATTAAAACTCTTTTGTTCTCTGTCCATTTGATTACCTCCCTTTGATTTTGGATTATTTCTAATACCTAACTGTCTTCTCTGTTTCCTGTTAAGGCGTGCTTCTCGGACTACCAAGCCCTCACTATTAACAAAGCGAACTAATTTCATTGGTGATGGTTTGAATTTCACGCCAGATAACATTATGAAGATATTCCCCCGCATGAGTGGGATGTCCTACAGTAAAGCGGATATAACCCCGCTTATCATGCGTTTGCCACCCATTAAAACTAGACTGTTTACTTCCTTTATTATCAGCCCAAAAACATTCATGCGAGCAATACTTCTCACCCGCATTATCCCTTAAGAAGGGCTTGCCACAAACGATACAATTTACAGTCCGTTTTTGCCTTCCCTTTTTACGCTGGCAAGCCCTTGAAC
>Ga0307928_10000864_pt1 | contig 22779 bp, 21 predicted proteins | sample AceLakmetagen232_FD_201815 | JGI IMG/M metagenome (GOLD analysis project Ga0307928, IMG submission 201815) | Saline water microbial communities from Ace Lake, Antarctica - #232 | ecosystem: Environmental > Aquatic > Non-marine Saline and Alkaline > Saline | place: Antarctica: Ace Lake... | reverse complement strand
ATCTATAAAATAGATCGGCAGGTCTTCCAGCCGGTCCATCCCGGCGTTCAGATCGTCCTTCGAAAACGCTGTGAACGGCTTGCGTAACAGCTCCGTCAGCAGCTTCTGGATCACCGCTTCCGGGCCATTCTCCAGGGCTGCGATCACCACCGGGTTCCCCTGCTCCGCCTGGCGCAGTGCGCGGGACTTCCCCCAGGTTGTCTTCCCGCTCCCGGTGTTCCCCGATATGATCGTCAGCTCCCCCTCCCGCACACCACCCAGGAGCAGATCCAGATCCCGCCACCCTGTGGGAGATCCTCGCACCAGCTCCGGGGACTCCACCCGGGCCAGCATCCGGGCCCGGTACTCCCCGGGCTTCGCCACCCGGTGTTCGAACAGCCCGCGGGCATCGCGGATTTCTTCGGTCAACTGCTCCGCTGGAATGTCAGCCCCCAGCGAAACCAGCGGCCGGAGACCGCCGCGCACCAGCCGGCACCGATACGCCCCCAGCCTGCCGGCCAGGGCCTGCGCTTCTTCGTCCTTCCACCCCATCAGGACCACGCCCGAATATTGGGCCAGGTCTTCCATATCCTTCGACTTCGGCCGGCTGTCCGACACGCACACCGCGTTGGATACTCCCAGGACGTTCAAGGCGATCACGTCCAGCTCACCGGGCACCAGCACCACGTCCCCGTCCTTCACGCCCGCAGGGTTGAACAGGTACCCCCCCTCCACGGCCGTCCCCAGCTTCCCCTTGCCCACCGGGATCCGCCGAATGTTAAGTAGCCCCTCCCCGTCCTCCACTGGTACGGTCACGCACAGGGCCCCGTCCACTTCCATCGCCCCCAGCTTGAACTTATCCCGGGTCTCCGCATTGATCCCGTGGGAGTCAAGGAACGTCCGCACCTGCTGGAACCGTTCCCCCTCCAGGGCCCGCTGGAAATTCGCCACCATTGAATTCTTCGGACGGCTGGACTTCTTCCGATCCAGCTTCCCGCTAGTGAACAGCCCCAGATCCCCCTGGAGCTGGAACAGTTTAGCCAGGCTCCCGCTCTCCGGGTATTCGTTCTCCGGACAGTGCCGGCACCGGTACGATTGCGTGGAGAAGTCCACGCGCATCTCCCCCTCCGTGCACAAGGGGCAGGGCTTCAGGACCACCCCATTGGGGCCCTTGTCCTCTACTCCCCACCCTTTTGTTTTCGCGTAGCTTCGAAACGCTGCCTTCTGCATCAGTCGCCGCCTTCGTTGTCCAGGGCATTCTGGATCAGGTCTTCAGCTGTGGCCCGGGGCTCCCCTCGCTTCCACCTGTCCGCCGGCGCCCCCTGTTCTTCCGTCCGAAGGTGGGCGCGGTACGTCTCCACGAACGCGTCCACCTTCTCCGGGGATCGACAGATCAGCTCCAGGTCATCGTACACGCGCCGGGTGTTGTTCTCCCCCATGTGGTATGGGCTCACACGGCACCCCATGATCGCAGCCTTGATCCTACGCACGGACACGCCGGATCGCAGCCTGGCCAGCAGTGCCTTCATCCGCTTATCCGACATTTCCCAACTGGCCCGCTTCTCCATGGCCTTCCGGTAAAACGCTTCCACCTCCAGCACCTGCGGCCGCTCATCATCCGTGGGCACCCCCGCCTTCGGGGCTCCGTTCTGCTTCGTCTTCTCCGGCGCCGTCGTCAGCTGGAACTCCCCCAGGTTTTCAGCTGGTGCCACTGGTGCCAGCGCAACAGGGGCTGCAGGCCGCACGGGTTGCGCCCGTGGACGCTCCGGCCGCCGGGCCTTCCGTACGCACAGCCTCGAGGTTTCGTCCGGCGGATCCGGATACTTCGGAGCCTGTGCCTTGTCCACCCGCTGCTCCGCCTCCCAGTACAGGAAGACAGCGAACGCCACCCCCTCCACTTCGTACGCCGCCACCTGGCCGGCGCGCTCCAGCTCCCGCAGCATCTCCCCCACCCGCCCGGGCCCGTACCCTGCGAACCCCAGCAGCCCGAACACCACGGCAGAATCCCAGGGGATCCGGCCGGCGTCGTCTGCGTGGCATTGCAGGGTCCAGTAGGCCAGCTGAACGTCCGGAGTCAGGGCCCCGAACCGCGGATCGGTTGCGCACTTCCTGGGGCGGATCGTTCGGTTCCGCATCAGGAAGACAGCGCCAGATATTCGTGCACGGTCATCGCCTGCACGGTGCCGTCCTGGACCACCAGCAGGGCGTCCGCCTGCTCCCATATCTCCCGCTGGTGCGTCACCATCAGAACCTGGTGCAGGCCGCCGATCTCCATGGCCTTCCGCTTCCGGGCCACGAACGCCCGGGCAGCTGCTTCCGACAGCGCCGCACTGGACTCGTCCAGCCACTGCGTCCGGAACGGGTGGGCCAGCCGATCGTTCCCCACGATCGCCAGGGCTTCCCGCAGGGCTTCCCCCACCACCGCTTCCTCCCCGCCGCTCAGATTCTCCAGGGACTGCCGGCGCCCGGTGCTGCCGTCCACCACCTGGAGATCGAACACGTCACGGAACGGATCGTCACCGGGGCGCGGGTTCTTCTTCGGAACGACGGTCACGATCTCGACGGTCCACCGGTCCCCCACGGTCTCCCGCAGCAGCCGGTTCGCCAGCTCAGAAACACGGGGGCCAGCTGCGTCGATCTCCAGGATCTGGATCCCGTTGCGTCCCAGGGCCTGCGACAGCACGGACCACGCCGCCAGGTGCTGCGTCAGCTTCACCTGCGCCACCTCCAGCCGCTGCTTCCGCTCGTCCGGCTCCTGTGCCTGGGCCAGGCGTTCCTCCAGCCGGGTCTGGGAATGTGCCTGTGCATCCCGGTTGCTCCGTTTCGTCTGCTCCGTTGCCGCCGCTGCGTCCTGATCACGCACCGCCGCAGACAGGGCCGCCTCCAGCTCCGACAGGCGCTCGTCCCCACCCGCGGCCAGCTCCGTCTTCAGGGTGGCCACCTCCGCGGCCAGCTCCGCCTTCCGTTCTTCCTTCCCGGGCAGCTGCTCCTTCATGGCCACCAGGTGGTTCAGCTGTTCCCGGGCCTGCGCCAGGGGTTCGATCCCAGCAGCCACGCCCTTCCCGTCTAGCTCCACCTGGTGCAACTCCACCACCAGGCGCTCCACGTCCTGGGCCGCCGTCGCCTGCGCAGTCTCCAGGTCCGCTAGGCCCGCCTGGTGGTCACGCTCCCGCTTCTGCCAGTCCACCAGTTGCCCGGCCACCAGCTCCAGGTGCTTCACGTACTGCACCCGCCCACGCCGTTCTGACAGCTCCTTCCCCTTCGCCTGCTCCAGCTTCTTCGCCTGCTCCACGGCAGCCGTCGCCGCTGTCACCTTGTCGTCCAGGTCCACCAGCTCCGGAGCCGCCAGCTGTTCCTTCGTCGCTGCGATCTCCTGGTTCAGTTGCTCCAGGGCCACCCGGTCTTCCTGTGCCCCCTTCAGCAGCTCACAGGCTGCGAACTCCCCGGCACCCTCGCACGGCACCCGGTCCAGCAGTGCGGCGCGGCCGGCGCGGTCAGCCTGGTCACGCTCCTGGTGCTCCAGCTTCGTCACCAGCTCCAGCCGATCGCGCTTCAGCTGCACCACAGCGATCTCCGCCGCCTTCGCCTCCACCACGGCCGACAGGGCTTCGTCCACAGCCTTCTCCAGGTCAGCCATGGGCACGTCCTCCCCCAGCGTCTCCAGCTCCACCTGGGCAGCCTGTGCCCCCTTCACTTTCTCCTGGGCCGTGGTCAGCGCCAGTTGCGTCTGCTCCATGGCACCAACTGCTGACGCCACAGCCGTCGCCGCCTGGTAGTGCTGCTCCTTCACCCCTGCGTGCTTCTCCCGCAGTTTGTCCCGCTGCGTCTCCAGCGCGGCCACCTGCTCCACCTGCTCCCGGTACTCCTGCTCCTGGGCCAGCTCCCCGCGTAACTCGTCCAGCTCTACGTCCAACCTGGACAGCGCGCCGCACTTGTTCGCCGCCAGCGTCCGCTTCCGGGCCAGCTCACCCGCCACTGCGCGCACCGCAGACAGGTCCCCAGTCTTGACTTCGTGCACACTCCGTGCCCGCTCCAGGTCCGCCTCCGCTGCGTCCAGGTCAGTCTGCGCGGACTCCAGCGCGGCCCGCACTTCGTTCAGCTCCAGCTTCGTCTGCTGGATCAACTCCTGGTCCCCCGCACAGGTGGTCAGCGCGCCGGCCACTCTGTGGTATTCGGGCTCCAGGGTCCGGACCGCAGCGCCGGCCGTCTCCGCCATTGTCTGGAACCGGCCGATCCCCAGCATCTGCGCGAACAGGTCAGAACGCTGCGCCTTCGTCAGGTGCTGGAATTGCCCCACCCCCTTCAGGGCCCCGGGCTTCTGCACCGCGAACAGGTTGGCAAAAAACCGCCCCCGGTCCACCAGGTGGTCACGGATCCACGCGTCGAAGGGGTCCACCTTCCCGGTGCCGGTCTCCCGCACCAGCTCACCGTTCACGTACACATAGCATTCCGCCTTCCGGCCGCTGCCTCTCTCCGTCCCACGGTCCGCACGAATCAACAGCCGCACCTGCTGCCCGCCGTGTTCGAACTCCAGGGACAACTCCGAATCCCTGGAGCACGCCAGGTCCAGCACACCGGACGGGAACCGGGTGGGGAACTCACGGAACAGGACCCCCGGGCCGGACGCCTCCAGCAGCGTCGTCTTCCCTGCGCCGTTCTCTCCCACCAGGCACACCAGGCCGCCGGGCAGATCCCCGAACGGCACCACCACCTCCCCAGCAAACGCACCCACGGCGCGCAGGGTCAACTTCACCAGCTTCATGTTCTTACCTCCCGCACCAGGGCCTGGACTTCCGCCAGCACGTCCCCGGGCTCCCTGGTTTCCAGCAGCGCCAGGTGCTCCCGCACCAGGGCGTCCACCACCGGATCACCGATCTCCTTCCCACGCTCCCGCAGGAAGATCGCCAGCTTGTCCGGGGTCTCCTGCGCCTCCACGATCTCCGGAGCCCGCACCTTCACGGCCGGCTCCGCGCTGGCTTCCACCTTCACCCGGTGGGCGCCGGCGTCCAGCAGCTCCTGCTCCAGCTTCGCCCGATCCAGCACCTCCCCGTGTTCCTCCTGGTACCGCAGCCGCACCCGCACCTCCGCGTGGTGCACGTCCGCAGCTGGCATCACCATCATGGGGGACTCCGCCCGCTTCCCTTCGTTCATCAGGTACAACGCAGGCGGCCGCTCGTCCACGGAACCGAACCACAGATCCAACGTCACCAGGTCCCGATACCCCAGTTTGATCCGCTTCGTCCGCACCGGTTCGCCGGCTCCCACCTGGTGCACGCACACGGACCGATCCCCGGGGGCCCCGTGCTTGTGCTTCATCGGTTCGCCGGAGTACACGATCCGCCCGTCCTGGAAGTCCTGGGGCTTGTGGATATGTCCCAGGCACCACAGGTCCGGGGCGTGCTCCAGCAGGTCCGTCTCCCCGATCTCCACTTCGTCACCGATCAACGGCTGCCCGTTGTCCAGGGTGGTCCCGATCACGTTGCAGTGCGCCACTCCGATCCGGACAACGCCCGCGGTGCACCGGTGGGCCATGCCCAGCAGCAACCCCTTCAGCCCCTCCCGCACCGCCTGGTTCACGGCCTCACGGCCGCCGGCCACCTTCGGGGCCAGCCACCCCCGCTCCGGGTACGGAACCGCCAGCACGTGGCACTGCTGCGCGGAGAACAGATCCCCGGGCTTCCCCATCGTGAACGTCAGCAGCTCCGGACGCTCCAGGTACCGCACCGGATGGTCCGCGCCCAGCTCGTTCAGGAACAGCCAGTCGCCAGGGTAGTCATGGTTCCCGCGGACGATCACCACCGGGCACAACTTCGCCAGCGCCAGCACGTGATCCACCAGGGCGTTCCGCTCCCGTGGCGTGGCCTTCCGTGGCGCCTGGTTCGTCAGGTCCCCAGCGATCACCACCAGATCCGGCTCCGCCTTCCGCGCTGCTTCCACGGCCTGGCCCAGCACGTCCAGGTGGTCCTGGAACCGCGGGCCGTCCGTCACGTGCAGGTCCGCTTCGTGGTATATCGTGATCGGTCCCATGCTAGTCCTCCGGGTGCCGGTCCGCGTCGAAGGCGGAGCTGTCAGGGTTGCACTCCGGGCACAACCGGATCCCGTGATCCGCGCTGGCTTTCACGTCTCCGGCCGTCACCCCCGCCTGGCACCCACAACCGCACTCGCACGTCCCCACGGTGGGCTTCTTCGCTGGTCCCTTCTTCGGATCCTGCACGGTGTCCGGCGCCTGCTGTCCTCCCACCGGGGGGGCATCGTCTACCGGGGGACCACCATCAGGAACGTCAAACGGCTTGTCTTCGCCCGGCTCCGGGGGCAGGTCCTCCGCCGGCAGGGTGGACGGATCCACCACCGGCTCCGTCACCGGGGCAGCGTCGCCGGCCGGCAGCGCCGGGGCAGGCTCCTGTGCCGCCACGTCCAGGGCCGCGAACCCACGCGCCGATCCGGTCTGCTGTCCACCGCCAGAACCGAACAGGGCGTCAGTCATCCCCAGCTCCGACGCGGCGATCATCCGGTTGATCACCACGTCGTCCTTCGGGGGGATCCACTGCATCTTGCAGACCACGAACGGCAGGGCCAGCTCCTGCCGCGTGTAGCTCGTCTTCATCCCCAGCATGGCCCGCACGCACCGCAGCATGGCCTTCGTCTCCGCCAGGCTTTGGATGTGCAGCCGCTGCTGCTGGATCTGATCGCTGGCGTCTTCCCGGTAGGGCTTGTTACCCGCCGCCCGCGCCTTGTTCGCCGCAGCCCTGGCGATCCGGTGCAACTCTTCGCACTGCGGGCTTCCGTCGCGCAGGTCAACCTCCTTCTCTGCCTGCATCTTCCGGGGCGTCCCGTCGAAGTTTTTGCCCAGCATCACCACCCGGTACCGGCAGTATGAAGAATCCGCGCAGTCGTCCAGTCGCATTGATTCGTTGAAAACCACGGACAGGCCAGCCGCCCCCGCCAGCTTCAGCAGCATGGGCTTCGCCAGCCCCATCTTCCCGCGGCCGCCAGGGATCGGGTACGCCCAGCCGTCGTCCGGGGCCAGGCTGGGAGTCATCACCTGCACCAGCGCAGGCTGGTACTGCACGGGCATCTGATCGAACGCCGCCGCCGGCACCAGAATGTTCGCGCTGTGCGCCAGGTTCCCGATCAGCTCCTTTGATTTCTGGATCACCTTGTCCCGTGGCATCACCACCACCACGGCCTTCTCCGTCGTGTCCGTCGTCCCGTCGTTCATGCTGTCCTCCCGGTTCGTTTGTACAATTCCACCCCCTCCGCGGCGCGGCCAGGGAAACACTTGCCCAGATAGTCACAGGGACCGAAGGGACCGAAGCACTGGAGCGTTTTCTGCTCCAGCATCTTCCCTCCCCACCGGTCCAGCAGATCAGCGATTGCCTGAAGCTCCAGGGGGTCCACCTCGCGCTGGTAGTCCTCCAGCTGGGGTTCCGCCGTCTTCGTCATCGCGAAGCCACGGATCCGCCGCACCGGAGCCTTCCCCGTGGTGTCCAGCGTGTACGCTTGCAGCAGGGGCACCACGCCTTCCGTCAGCCGCCGGGCTTCTCCGGCCCGCTGGACTGCTCCGAACCGGTACAAGGTGCCGTCCCGTTTATCGTACGCGTGGACCATGGAACGGTACACGCTCCCACCCAGGCCCAGCTCCACAGGGATCATCGGCTTCGCCCCCATCCGCAGCACCAGGTTCTCCACCACGGGCTTCACCGCCCGAAGCATCTGGTACGCACACCGCCGGGCGCTGTCCGCGTCTTTCGTTACGCCCCGTCCGGAGTACGCCCCCATGGTTTCACCGAAGAACGGCCGCGGGTGTCCGCTGTGCGTCGCCGTCGCCTGGTTCACCAGGTCCGTCCCAGACATAAACCCGCCGGTGTCCTTCCCCCTGGTCTTCGCCAGCTCCACCTCCACGCCCCGCCGGAACGCCTCCGTGATCCAGGTGGCCGGCAGCTCCTGCGCCCGCTCCACCCCATGGAAACACCAGAACCCAGCGGCCGGGCACGCTGCCATTCGTTCCATGATCCGGTCCGTTACCACCATTCGATCGTCCTCGCGCATCGCTTCCTCCACGTTGACAGGGCCCAGGTTCTGAGCTAAAAAGGAGATCGCTAAGGGGCCCCTCCCTTAGCTCGTCGCACGGCCGCACCCGGGATCTCCAGTCACCGGGTGCGGCCGTTGTCTTTATAGGTCCATTTCCAGCAGTTTCGACACCGGGATCCCGGCCACAGCCGCCAGCCCCACCAGCGTCTTCAGGGTAGGATTCGGGCTGGTCATCGCCGTCGCCAGCCAGGGCTTCCCATAACCGATCGTAGCCGCGGCGTCTTCGTAGTTTGCCAGGCCCTTCAGCTCCAGGTGCGCCCGCACCTTTCGCCGCGCTTGCTCCATCAGAACACCGGCCGCGCCGTCAAGGTCGATTGGGTCAATATGTGGGGTCGTCACGTTCGCCACCTCCTGCGCAGACGGTACGGCCTGCGCCGGTGGCGTGTCAAGATAAAACCCGCTGGTGTGTGTGTATTCTTTTCCGCAGGGGGGGCAATTCGGGGAACGTTCGACGAATTAGCGGGTGGCTGCCTGGACTCCGTACACGATCGCAATCGTCGCAGCCGCGCCCGCAGCCACTCCGATCCCCATCTCCAGCCACCCCCACCGGTACCCCACGATTGGCTTCGGCGGGGGCTCCACGTCCAGGCACTCGTCCAGGTTCTTCCGGCAGGACTTCAGCCGCTCCTGCCCAGTGTAGATCCGCTCCACGTCGTGCCGGTGGAATCCGAACACCTCCGCCGGCTTCACCGTGTCACCGGTCCGGAGCAGGTACGGGGTGAAGTAGTCCGTGGGGGTCTCCACTTCGTCCAGTACCACCACGGACTCCGTGGCCGCCTCAGAATCGCCCGCAGGCTCCACTGGTGTCCCAGGGTCCGCCAGTGCCGAAACTGGACACAGCGCCGCAGCAGCGGCCACCAGGACAGCCAGGACGACGGCAGGCACAGGACCTAGCTTGTCCAGGTTATCGTTCACCGCTGCCAGCAGGTCCGTCGAAGTCATCCGCCCGGCAGCTGCTTCAGCTTGTGCGCCGGCCGCGGCGTCCTGGGCCTGCACCTTGTCCTTCTCTGCCTTTTGCGCCCGGGCAGCTGCGCGCCGGCCACGAATGGCCAGCACGATCACCAGCACCACCAGGGCCAGGGACAGCAGGGACAGGAACACGATCGCCAGGGTGGTCCCCACGCTGCCGGTGGACGCGGCCAGGTGCAGCTGATCACGCATCGCCGGCCGCCTTCTTCTTCGCTGCCACAACGATCGCACCGTAGACCACAGCGATCCCGCCGCCGCCGGCCAGCCCCTGAAGCACAGCGTCAAGGGGTTTCCCTCCAGCCAGGATCGCCACCAGGATCCCCAGGACCACGGCCAGCACGATCGGGATCACCCGGTACCACTTCTCCGGAATCCACTTCCCCAGGCCGTCACGCACCGCCCGCAGACGGAACACCCCGAACAGGATCAGGAAAACGCCCACCGTGATCGCTACTGCATTTTTATCTTTGATCGCCTGCACCAGGTGGTTCACCGCGCCCAGGATCTCCGTGGCGTCCGCGTCGCTGTCCGGGTCAGGAATCGCTGCCCCGTCTTCGCCGTCCACCGCTTCCGGTTCCGGCTGTTTCCCCCCGGAAATAACCACGATTTGCTGGATCGGTTGATCTTCGTCCACAGCATCGTCCGGCTCCGGCTCCACCGCTGGCTGCGGGTAACTCCCTGGAACCACCGTCAGCATCGGCGCTTCGTCCACCGCGCCGATCAGGGTGCCGACAGAAACACCAGACGGACAGGCTGCCGGAACTTCAGCCCCGCCGCTGATCGTCCAGCACTTCCCGGGCAGGTCTGCCCGATCCATCTCCCCCGCTTCCGCATCACCGTACAGCAGGTCCACCAGGCCCTGGACACTCTCCGCCTCTTCCATCGCCACGGGTGCGATCGTATCATCCCCCCGCACCGGTGGAACCACGAACACGTGCCACAGCACCAGGCCCAGCAGGATCGCCGTTGTCGTCGCCAGTCGTCGCATAATCTCCCTCCGTTGTCCTCTACCATCAAAGGCCATGCCAGGGTCCGGGGCCCATGCCTCCAGCTCCACCAGCTCCGCCCGTTCCATTGTCTTCTTCAGGGCCTTCAGCGCCGGGCGCCACCGTGCCCTGCTCACCTCTACCATCGCCACCAGGAACCCGAACGCCAGCAGCGACAAAATCACCAGTACCGTCATAGATCAGTCCCCCCCTCTTCTTCTCCGGACTTTACCCGCCGTATCCGTTCCAGTGCCACGGGATCGTCCCTCGCACACTTTAACGAAGCCATGATTTCCACCACGGCCAGCGTGCGCCGGCTCACGTTGATCAGCTGTTGCAGCAGCGGTTGCACCCGCCACAGAAGGTAGATCGCCACCGCCGCCGGAAAGCCAACCGTTCTGAGAAACTGCCCGATTTCCTGAAAATCCACGCCCACCTCCGAATACCCAGCTGCTGCTGCGTGTGTGTCTGCACCTGCGCCGTTCTGGATATTCATGCACGGTGGGGGCCTTTTGGTTCAGATTACTTGTCCTGGAACACCGTAAAGGAAAAATCTTCGTCAACTCTGCTCACGGCACACGATCCAGCGCCGGAATCCACTACGTGCTGAAGATGAACAACGATCGGATTTGCCAGTGGATCAACGACAGAAACGCCCATCATGTCAGTAACAGATCCGCGGCTGCTGGGGGTCACTTCTACCGCCCGCCCGGTGGGGCTTCCGTCCACGTCAAGCGTGATCTCATACACACCCGTCGCCGTTTTGCTCACACTGGTAACGTTGAAGTGCCCACCCGTGATCGATCCGGTGCTATCGATCAGGGCCCAGGCCGTGGCCACCCGGCGCTTCGTTACCGCGTTCCGTTGCAGCACAGTGGACGGTGCTTCAAGATCATTTGCCAGCGTAACGAAGTCGCAGGACAGTCCCGTGGGTGAACCGTTCAAAAGGGCATTCCAATACTGCCCCTCCCACGAAGCGTCGTCGTGCGCTCCGAAGGTGAATACGTCCGTGTCCACGGGGGACTGCATCGCAAACGCGCCCTTCTCCGCGTAGAAAGAGTAACCTGCGTGCGTGTTGCAGATCGCCCGGAACGGAACGGGATCATTCGCGTTGCAGTTTGAAAAATCTACTATCACCGCGGACTTCGCTGAATCGCCGCCGGCCGTCTGTGACTTGATCGAGATCCCGTCTTGCGACGGGTCCAGGATTGCCTCCATCGCCAGGCCGGTGTTCGTCTGCGACAGCCGCAGCAGGGCCGCCACCGCATCGGTGGACGTTTCCGCCGTCAGCTCCAGCGCGTACGCAGTGCCGGCCTGTCCTTCGATCACCAGTCCACCGTTGCCGCTGGTGCCGGCCGTCAACGTCCCCAGCTCCCCGGCTGCGTTGATCTTCACATTGAAAAATTCGCCGGCGTCCTGCCTGGAATAAATCCCAGTGCCTTCATTCGGCAGCAGGTGCAGGGCGTGGTACCCGTTGGCGCCGGCGTCCTGGTTCTCCAGGTACGCGCCGTAAGAAAATGATCCGTACTGCGCGCTGTGCGTGTAGGCCGCGAACCCGTACCCGCCGGCCGGGTCTTCCGAAAACGGAGATTCGTCTGCGGCGACAACGCCCCAAGTGAAGCTGATGCTATCAGCCCCATAATTCTGAAACCGTGCACCCATGGGGTTGTCCGCGTCAATGGAGCCATACCGGGCATAGTACCCCAGCCCCTTGTCGGCGCGGGTGTAGTACGCCATGGACTCGTCCGTGGGGTTCGACACATAACAGCTCAGGCCGTGGGGGATCCCAGCGTCGTCGAAGTTGTTGACGATCCGCCCCGCGTGGTCGTTGGTGTTTCCCTGCACGTCGAAGTGCACGGTGTTGTTCGCCGCGTTGTCCGCTTGCTCCAGGAGCAGCCCGCCGTCCGCATCGGGAGAATAGGTCAGGGTGGAGAACGCCGTGGCAGCTGCACCATCATCACCGCGGAGATACAACTGCCCGGCCGTGGCCCACAGCTGGAGATCGCCGCTTACCGGCGCGTTGTTACCGCTGGCGTCCACCGTCAGGCCGGAGAACCGCACGTCAGTATCCCACAGGGCCGCCGTGTCCAGGATCCCGTCCAGCTCGTCCAGTGCGCCCTGCACCTCCGTCGCCGCCAGGCCACTCGCTGCGTTGTCGAAGTCGATCGTATCCGCGTCGTGGTGGTCCCCGGTGCCGGACAGGTGCCCAGTCATCCAATCGTCCACGGCCACGATCGCGGTGGCCACCGTGGGCCCCGTGGCCGCGGTCCCGTCGTCCGCCGGGGTGAAGTTGGCAAGTCCGCTCACGTCGTGCAGCGCTGTGTGGTGATCGTACCCGCTCCGCACCATCTGCCGCCGGTCGTGGTCCAGGTCCGCGTTCGCGATCGTCAGATCGTTCCAATTCAGGAGCACGTCAGCCAGGATCACGTCCCCGGTCTGCACCGCGGGCTGGACGGCCGCACCGATCAGCGCCTCTTCCCCGCGGTACACCTTGAACACCACGGACTCCGCCCTGGAATAGTAAACGGTGTCGCCGTTGCCATCCTCGCGGGGATCAGACAACTCCCGATCGAACACGGCCACCACCGTCACCCACCGTTCGTTCCCGGCCAGTGCGACGGCCGTGGGGTTCCCCTGGTAGTCTTCGGAACAGTCCACCACCGTCTCCGCATCGGCCACGTACAGGAACCGGCCGTACGCATCCCAGGCGCGCAGGGGCCCGGGTATGGTGATCGTCATATCCTGGGGCGTGCTTTCCGTGGCGTCCTCCGGCGGATCCGTGAAAGCGCCCAGCTTCACGCCGGACAGCCACAGGGATCGCCATGTCTCCAGGGCAGACTCCACCGCGTCGAACGCACCGTCCATCTCGCCCTCTGTCACCCGCTGCCGGAAGAAAAAATCATAACGATCCATAGGTACCTCCCAGGTCCGATCCTAGTGCAGATCGGTATTCACGTCCAGATCGGACAGCCCCAGCTCCCAGTGGTCAACATCTTCGGGCACTTCCGGCTCCACGAAGTCCATAAAGTGCTCCCGTTCCTGCTTCATCCAATTCACCACCTGGCGGATCTGCCTCTTCTCGTCCACGGTCAGCTGGCGCGGCACTTCCAGGTTGAACGAATACAGGGCCCAGGCTCCGGACGGGCCCAGCACCCAGTCCTCCCCCAGCTCCGATCCGTCGCCTTCGCCGGCGTCTCCGCCCACCTGCCCCAGGATCATGGTCGTTGGCCAGAACGGAATTACCGTCACCGGATCCAAGTCGAACACGAACCGGACCACGGCTTCGATCCCTTCGGCCGTTCCCTGGAGCTGGTAGAATTGGAGCAGGAGCAGGGCCAGCACTCGCTTCTTCCCCACGTCCGTCACCAGGTCAGCAAACGGGTTGCCCATGTCTCCCAGCAACTCGTCCAGCCATTCCTCCGGAGCCAGTGCCGGATCGTTCAGGAAGTAGAACCGATCCACCATCCCCAGCGTCAGGTCCGCCACGTCCTGGCAAATCCCGATCATCTTCCGCAGGTCTCCGCTTTGTGCGTCCTTCCGCCGGTCCTCTTCGCGCATAGCTGCGTACCACAGGTTCCAGTGCGGATCCCGCCCCGGCACCTGGAAGTCTACCCCATCGGTGTCGTCGATCTCATTCGGGGCCGGATAGGTCAGATCCTCCACGTTCGCACCCTTCACCGTGTAGGTTCCGTCCGGGGTCATGTAGTCACCGCGCGCCGTGGTCAGCATGAACCGCGCCGGGGTGATCTGCACCACCTCCGTCACGGTCACAGGGTGCGCTGGAATGTATCGATCATCCTGGAGCACAGGCACGGGCTCCAGGGTCCAGTTGTCCGGGTTCAGGGCGTCGTTCCCAGCTGTGGGATCGTCTGCCACCACCGCCCTTGTCAGGGCCACCTCCACCGATCGCAAGTCGTGCCCCACCACCTCCACGATCGCAGGCGGATCAGCGTCAAGGATCCGGAACTCCCAGCTGGTGGCCAGGGTATCGCCAGCACCCAGGGGCACCACTTCAGCCTGCACCAGCACTTCCTGCCCAGAAAGGAACGGAGCAGCTGCACGGAGCTGGATCCTGTACCCGTCCGCCAGCGTCGTCTCCAGGGCTTCCCAGCCCGGCTGTACGCCCCCGCTGTATGCTGTCTCCCCGTCCACCACCAGCACCAAGTCCGGCAGGCTGATCCCTGTGGTGTGGTGCACCTCACAGGTGATCCACGGACTGAGATCCGCCCACGGGTACCCGTCTTCCGGGGTCTCGTTCAGCAGCAGGGGGGTCGTTTCGTACACACCACCTGTTACCCGTCCCAGGTATAGGGACGGCAGAACCACCAGCGGGGGCGCGTCCAGGGCTTCCCCCAAAAAAACCGCCGTGCCCGGGCCCGCCACAGGATCGCCGCCGGTGCTCCATATACCAGTACCAGCGTGGGCCACGTACGGCACCCCGTCCGCCAGCTCCGCACCCGTGAAGGTGATCCGGTACAGGGCCCCCGTTGCATCGGCTGGGGTGGGTTCCACGGCCAGGATCTCCAGGCCCAGAACAGCCACACCTGCGCCGTCCAGCAGCTCCCAGTGTTCCGGAGACAGAACGCAATGATCACCCCCGCGTGTTTCCATGGCCTGGTCAAAGGCCACGTCCACCAGGTTGTCCACGTTGTCGTGCGCTGCTGATAATAGGATCGGGGCCGCCATCCGTTATCCCTCCAACTGCATTCGGATCGTTATCGTACAGATCCCCACATAGGTCCCCACGTACGCCTGCCGCCGCAGGTAGAACGCCTCCGCTCCGGCCGCCGGACGGTCACGGTAAACCCGCTCACCGTCCACCAGGACCTCCACGGCCCAGTACAGGCCCGCTGTGTTCTCTCCCACCTGCACGAAGTGATACCCGAAGGCCACCAGGTCCACGGCCGTCAGGTCCACGTCCTGGGACAGCAGCACCAGCTCCCCGCCGCGTGCGTGCCCACAGTCAGTCCTGCGCCGGCTGCCCAGCACCATCACGTGCTCCGTGTCCGCCTCGCTGGTATAGACTGCCCCACCTGGTCCCACACCTGTCCGCACGGGCCAGCCGGCCACCTCCGCAGCCATCCGCCCCTGCAACGTCTCCGGATTTGCCAGCGTGATCTGGTACTCTGCCACCAGGTCCTCCTATCAGGTCTGACGGGCAATAAAGAAATGGTCCACGAAACCGCGCCGGGTGGTGTCGGACGCAGCGAACCCGAACCCGGATCGCCCGCTGGTGAACGGCTGCGATCCGCTGTTGATCCCCAGCTGGTCGTCCACGAAGTCAGCCATGCCAGGGATCGCTTCGAAGACTGGGGTGGCCACGTCGTTCACGTCCAGATCGTTCCGGTACATCTGCAACAGCACGTCCCCGTTCAGTTGCACGATCACGTCCAGCTGAAGGTGTTCCCAGTCCGCGATCGCCACAGCCGCGTCACTCTCGCGAAGCACCTGGATCGAATCCGGAGCTGGCACGCCGTTCTCCATGGAACCCTTCGCCAGTACAATCTTGCTCGGGTTGCTGTTCGACAGCCCCAGCATGTACGCGTTATCCAGCACGCTCGTCCCCTGTGCGCAAGCGGCCAGGAAGGTTGAAAAACCTATTGACCCCCCGGACGTGCCACGCTGGACAGCTCCGGACACCCGGCACCCCTTCGCGTGGGGCGCAAAATCCACCTGGTCAGCAAACAGGGCCACGGCGCCGTCCACCACCTCCAGGCTGTTGAACCCGTACACGTGAGAACCGCCACCAGCTGGGGGTGTGATCCCTGCCGTTGCTCCGCGGTCCAGCACGGACTGGTTCAGGCTGCCAGTAAAAAATGTCCAGTCAGTCGCGCCCATGGTTTCCCCCTAAATCGTTTCCATCTGATAATCCGGATCGGTCCAGAATGTGGTCATATCAAACATCTCATACGGCCATGGTCCATCGAACATCATGGCCGCCAGGTGTCCGGTCAAATCGTCCAGGATCACCAGCTCGAAGTCTTCCACCGGCTGCGTCCCGCCGCCCACTTCGTCCACGAAGTCTGCAGCCACTACCACGGCCGCCAGGTCGTCCAGGATCACCAGCTCGAAGTCTTCCACCGGCTGCGTCCCGCCGTTCACTTCGTCCACGAAGTCTGCAGCTTCCACAGTCCCCAGGTCCGGCAGGTCTGGATCATATCCCGGCCAGCCAGCCTCGAAGTCTTCCACGCGGTCGTCCGGTGCTTCGTGATCGTTCTGTGTGAATTCTGCGGCCACCAGATCCACCGTACGGAACGCCGGCAGGTACTCCACGCCCCACGTCTCCACAGACCCAGGAATCAGGCCCAGGCCAGCCCACAGGCCCGGCGGGTTCGTGTCCTGGTACTCTGCCACGGACTCCCCGGTGGATACACCAGCCAGGGCCCAGTCTTCCGCCGTACCAGGTGCGGGCCCGCCCACGCTCCAGTCCCCGTTCAAGATAGCCACCTAAAACGCCTCCCCGCTGTCCCCGTCAGTCAGGAGCAGGTCCCCCATCGCGGGGAATTCACGCAGGGCCAGGGTCACGTCTTCGTCTGGGATCATCGTATCTTCATCGATCTTCCGGACGCCTGCGGCCCCCTTGATCGCCACGAACAGGTCCCCCCATGCAATAGCAGAATCTGGTACGCCGTTCGCGTCCAGGTGATAATACCCGAAGTCCACCAACGGGTTCGCCGTTTTGTCCGCCAGATTCGGCGCGAAGTACGCAGCCAGAACCGCCTTCACGTTTTTCCGTACCTGGGCCTTCGTGTACCCCTGGTGCCGCCAGATCCGCAGGCTGAAGTCCACCACGTGGAACGGCGCCGGCAGCACCTGGAGCACGAACGTCGCAGCAAACGGGTAATTGTCCCGCAGGAACGCGTCCACCAGGGCGCACAGCCCAGCGGTGGCTTCCACCGCAGCCTGTCCCTGTGGGATCAGGTGCAGCTTCCCGCTGTTCTCGTCCACCTCAGAATCAATATCTGACACGGCCATAAACGCCCGGCCCACGGCCGGCACGCGCAGCGCATTGATTTCGTAACTCTCCCTGTTCACGCAGCCCTTCATGGCCCGGGCCCGGGCCGGCAGCTCCGCCTTCCCCTGGGCCACGGTTGTCCGGTCTGCTCCGCCAGCTGCGTCCGTTGTGTTGACCACGGCCGCAGCCACCGGCCCACCGTCCACGTCCGCCAGCGGCGTCTGTAGCACGGACAGCACCCCCGCCGTGGCCAGGTTCCCGTTCTCACCGCCACCCGTCCGGTACACGCAGTCCACGGTCCCCTCCGGAATCTTCCCCACCACCCCGTTCCCGAACAGCAGCCGGGCCCGCTGGTTCTCGTCCACCATCACAACATAATGAAGGTCAGACCCCGCAGACTGGGCCAGGTTCGCCACCCTGGAATAGGCCCCGTCCAGGGCCACCACCACCTCCGAACCGTCCAGGTAGAAAGTGTGTGGCAACGTCACCGCCTGCCACGCCCGGCCGGTGCTGGTGAAGGAATGTGCGCGCTCCAGGCTATGCTCCCCGGTCAGGTCCAGGTCCGTGTCCCCTGCTCCCATGGTACCCGCCGCGGTGGGCGTGAAGATCAGGGGATCCGTCAGGCCCTGGGATCGCACCTGCACGTCCGTCCCGATCTGTATGTCCTTCCCGTGGGCCCCGCCGGGCAGCGTGAACCGCAGCGTGCACTGGGCCGCCGCCTGGCCTGTCAAGGTCTCGCCCAGCAGCTGCGCCTTCGCCAGTAGTGAACGCCGCAGACGCAGGGTACGATACCGGCCCTCCCAGCCTTCGTTGTCCACCTTCGCCACGATCACCTCCCCCACGTGGCACAGCATCCACTGAAGCCACGTCTGGAGCCCGGGGCGCTTGCTCATAGCGGGGAACGCCTGCGCCGTCAGCGCGGTGATCCTGGCGTTCAGGCTATCAAAATCCAGATCGGTCAGATCAGGCGCCGGGGCCGGCAGCTGATAATCAGTGGTTTCAGTCGTCATTCTTCCACCTCAAAAGGCACGGTACCATTGACATTCGATCCCGTTACACGGCTGGTCAAACGCCAGTGCACCAGCACCTTCTTCGCCCGCCGCTTCCCTATTTTCACCGTCTCCAGCTCCACGTTCACACGCACACCCGGCAGCCAGTGCTCCAGGGGCTCCACCACGTACACCCGCGCCAGCTCCGCGGTGGCTGGTGAATCGGGGGCCCGGTGCTTCAGGACGTGGAGCAGAGATCCGAAGTTGGCATTCCATGGGCACTCACCAGCACCACCACGCGGCGCCCGCTTCCGCGTCCCCATGATGAACCGGATCGCGTCTCCGATCTCCGTCTCCAGGTTCGTCGTCTGCGCCAGGCCGGAGCCTTCCACAGTAAACGGTGATCGCAGGGCCAGGGTTTCCACGTCGTCCTCCTTTGTCCCTATGGTATCCGGCGCTGATCTTGTTCACAACTGAACACCTAGATCGGGCCCCCGGCCTTCCGCACCGGCCGCCCGTTGATCGTCACCACCGCACCCTGGATATCAACCTGCCCCAGGGACGACAGCAGCAACCGGGTCACGCCGTGGAGATCCACCACCCCAGTCTTCCCGTCGAATGTCAGCAACTCCGTACCCGCCGTAGTCTCCAGGCGCAGGCCCGGGCTGCCTTCTCGCTCGTCCACCACCAGGCGCGCCGTGTCCCACTGGAACACCACCGGCTGCGGGTAGTCATCGCCGGCGGACTCGTCCGGGATCTCGCCCTCTGCAAACCCACCCGGTTCGTACCAGCCCGCCTCAGATTCAGGATCACCGTGCGGCCACGTCACCAGCACCAGATCGTCCACCTTCAGGGGCCAGGCTCCGCCACACCGGGCACGTGGGCGCGGACGCGGTGCCGTTTCTGCGGATCGTCCACGCTGTAAACCGTGCCAAGCTCTATCATGGGGGGCCGTCGATTCATCATGCCTCCGGAACGAACGTGGTAACGAATTCGCCGGTTTCGCTGTTCAGGTACTCCACGGCCACCAGTGCGGGGGGCTGCTGGGCAGCTGCTCCACCGCCGGCTCCATCCACCAGATCAAACCCAGCCTCTAACATGGCCATATCAGCTTCGTACATGGCCAGCTCCTCTTCCGTGTACTGGTGCGCCTTCCCCTTCGCCTTCACCTTCGCGCTGCCAGCTGCACGCCCCAGCCCTTCCGAATTCAGCCCCAGCGTGGTCCTCATCCCGGGCCCCACCTTGTGGGTACATTTCTCCACATAATACGCTTTGCTGAACATCTCCACGCCCGGCACCTGGACCATGATCACCGTCCGCGCTTCCGCACTCGGATCCCCCTCCAGCTCCAGCTCCGCCTTCACGCCCTGCTGCCTGGCGCGCTGGTAGGCTCCGCGGGCCCGGCGCTCCGCTTCCTTCTGCGTGATCCCCGGCAGAGCGATTACCCGTTCGTGTGTTACCCGGCCCGTCTCTTCCGTCAGGTCAGGCTCCAGGGTCTGCTTCACGAATTCACCGGTTTCAGCGTCCAGCACTTCCACCACCTGGGGCTGCGCCGGTTCCGCCGGCAGCGGATCGTTCAGCGTCACCCCGTACGCGTCGTGCAAGATATCGATCATCGGCGCGGGCATCCCGTCGCGGAGTAGGTCCCCCTCCGTGCTGAAGGGGCCGTCGTCCACCTCCCCCACGTGCCCCACTTCCTGGAACCCGCCGGTGCCAGGAAGATCCGTCACGGTCTCATTATCAGCCACCGCTTCCACTGCCTGCTTCGTCCTGGGGTCGATCGACTTCACCACCACCCGGGCCGGCAGCGTCAACACGTCCGTCTTCGGTTTGAACCCCATCACCTGCCCGTGCCGGTCGTTCTGGTACACGTACACCTTCCGGGGCACCTGGTCCGCGGGGCGTTGCCTCCAGTGGAACCCGCCCGGGTCCATCCAAAATTCAAACCCTTCCAGCTCCGCCAGGCGTCCCAAAAACTGAGCGTCAGTCTTCTGCGACTGCACCAGGTGCTCCAGCACTTCGTCCGTGCCCTCCACGTGGATCATTTCTTCCGGGTACCCCAGGTCCTGCGCAATCTCCCGGGCCACGTCCGAACGCAGCACGTTCTCCCAGGTCCTAGTCCGGGTGTCCCCGTGGGCCAGGATCTTCTTCCCGTACCCTTCGATCGTCACCTGCCGGAACCCGGTGGCCTTCTCCACCACCATCGCCCACTTCCTGGACCACCGCCCCGGGTACCCCCAGCGAACCGCCAGCACCATCCCCTTCACCAGGTACTTCGACGCGGGCGGTGTGAACAGGCGTAGGTCCCCGTTGTTCACCACCAGCTTTATCTTCGGAACCTTCGATCCTTCATCCGTGAAGATCAGGGACTTCACCCCCAGCGGGAACAGCTCAGAATCCCCGGAACGCTTCACTGCATGGACTATAATCTGCGGGGCCGGCACGGTCAGATCCCCACGATCCGGCGTGTCTCAGCACTTGTTCCCACCACCAGCTGCTCCACGTACTCCCGGGGGGGCACCAGCACCTCCTGCCCGGCCTCCAGTGGGATCGTTGCATCCACGGCCGGCTCCGGCTGAAACTCCATCAGCAGGCGCACCAGCTCCGCACCACCGCGGGGAAGGAACGGGAACGCCCGCGCTGCCATCTGGTACCACGTCTCCCCACCCAGGGCCGACAGGCTGCGGATCCCTGGCAGGCTCCGGAAGTTGATCGGATCGGGTGGCGCTATGTACCGCACCGGGCCGCGCTTGTAATCCGTGATTGTGTGCGCAGACGATCCCGTGTAACGGCTGAACTTCCTGGGGGGTGCCATCGGTTCCTCCCTACTGCCACAGCAGCCCGCGTTCGCGGACCTCTTCTGAGCTGATCCGGGTAGACCGGATCGGTGTGAACTTCACCGTGGCCTTCGCCACCATTGGCTTCAGGTCCGTCCGTTGGAATTGTACCCGGTTCATCCCGATCTGTTCCGCCTTGCACATAGCAGAGATCACTCCCGGCCACACGAACAGCACCGGCGGGGTGTCGTGCTCCCATACCGTGCCGGCGTCTTCGACCGGATAGAACAGAGACAGCAGGAACCGCTCCATTTCGATCAACTGCCAGGCCCCTCCCTGGGGGACAGGGTGCGCTAGTGGTTCGTAGAACAGGAAAAACTCCACCGATATGTCCGGGCTGTCAGTCCCGTTGTAGTGCAACGTCTGCGACGTGAACCCCTGCCCCCGTTGCTTCGTGTAATCCGGCTTGATATTCGTGGGCAGCGTGGACGGGTTCGCCGGTAAAGCCATCTCTTCGCCGGTGGCCATATTCACCAGGAACATGCGCGGGGGCGGGGCCACCAGCGCGGCCATATCCTTCCCGAACAGGTGGCCCAGCTCCCCAGTCACATAATCATTCATGGCCATTCGCACACACCCCTTCTAGTCCACCGGCACCTGCTCCAGGTTCCGGATCGCTCCGTCCATTCCTTCTTCCGCCACCAGCTTCGCTATCTTCGTTCCGTCCACCTCCAGGACGATCTCCCGGGTGGTCTTCCCTGCCTGCGCTGCCGCCTCGAAGCGTGCAATAAAATCATCCATCTTCTGCCCGCCTGCGTCGTGCGTCTGGACTCCACGCCGCGTCGCACTCGCTTCCGCCTGTGCCTGCGGAGCAACTCCAGCAACTCCGGACACCATATCACCCAGCCCGTCCGTGGAGCTGGCAGCACTTGCCGCTATACCTGCACCGGTCCCGCCTGCCGCCCGTTCAGCTATGGCTGCAAAGCCTATGTTTCCGCCGCCGCCGTGTCCCAGTTGCCCCTCCGCCCAACCGATCATGGAATCAGGCACAGCGAAGTCCGCGAAGCTGGCCACCTTCAGAATTGACCGCGCCAGGAACGCCAGGATCGAATTCACCACCCCAGTTATCCCGTCAAGGATCGCATTGAATCCAGCCACCAGTGGCTTCACCAGGCTATCATTCACGAACCCCACCGCAGTCTTGAACGCGGCTGGCAGGGTCTCCGTGAAGAACACTACCCACCAGCCCAGCCCCTCCCCCACTGCTTTCCCCAGCCAAATAAATCCTTTCACCAGGAACCCCACCAGGTCGATCACCCAGCCGATCACCGTGGCCACCTTCTTCAGCGTCCAGGTCAGGACCTTCAGGGAACCGCCCAGGAGCGTTCCGGCCGCGTGTGCGATCCCGATCAGCACGTCTTTTATGGTACCGCCGGACTCGCTGAAACCACCCACGGCTCCCACCAGGTTCATCAGGGAATCCCAGATTTCCATGAACGCGTCTTTCAGGTCTGCCAGCGGGTTCCCCATGTACGCGATCGCATCTGCGATCCCCTCCCCGAACGAAGCCACGATCTCCAGCCCTGAAGATATCAGATCGAACACGAACCGCAGGGCACCCCCCACCCCCTCCATCATCGCGTCCCCGAAGTCTGCCCAGCTGTTCATGCTCCCCTTCGTGATCCCCATCCCCGAAGTCAGCAAATCGAACAGCCGCGACAGCTGATCCCACACCATCTCCACGCCTTCGCCGATTGCCATCAGGCCGGGCTTCATCGTCTCCCAAGCGGCCGCAGCCCCCACCTTGATCCCGCTCCACAGGTCCTGCAGCCGGGCAGCCATCGCTCCGATGAACCCAATGAATTGCTTGATCCCCTGGTTCTCAGCCTTGTTCAGGTCCCCCAGTACAGCCCCGGACAGCCGCCCTTCCGTGAACAACTGCACCAGCCCGTCCCAGGCCAGCTTCACCTGGTCCAGCTTCTGGTTCGTCCAGTCTGCTAATCCCCCCAGGTTGTCCCGGTACGCCAGGTACA
>Ga0307928_10000863_pt1 | contig 22789 bp, 41 predicted proteins | sample AceLakmetagen232_FD_201815 | JGI IMG/M metagenome (GOLD analysis project Ga0307928, IMG submission 201815) | Saline water microbial communities from Ace Lake, Antarctica - #232 | ecosystem: Environmental > Aquatic > Non-marine Saline and Alkaline > Saline | place: Antarctica: Ace Lake... | reverse complement strand
CCCGGCAACAGACGTCGCAGACAGGGTTTCCGCCGTGAAGCCCGTTTCGAGCAATGGTGCAATGTCAACCGCCGTCCCCTGAGTACCCGAGCCGTTGAGGTCTGTATTGACCGTGATTGGAACCTCAAGGGTGGTTTGAACCTCTTCCCTTGGATCACGGGTTGCGCGAAAGGCGTCAAGCGCTTCAACGGTGGGGGTGGGGGTGATTTCAACACCCGAACCTTTCCCAACTTTGAAAGCGTCCGTTGCGGCAAACACAACGGGAGTTCCCGCCGTGGTCTGGTCCACAACGTAGTGCTTGACTTGAGTTCCTGACTGATCAGACATCGCTGGCCCCCTTCTTGGTTATTTTCCGGGGCGCTTTTATTTCGACGTCCACCGGGTATGTTTTCCAGCCTTCCTTGATCATCGCTGGCATGTCGCGTGGGTCCACGTCGGCATACCCTTTAGGATCAATTCTAACGCCATTGTATTTGCAACCGTCACAGGGCGGTTGCAGCTTGGATAGAGCCATGATTACCTCACTAGAGTTGGGTCTGAGCCGTCGTGGTCAAAGGTCACTTCGTATTCGCGTGCGACGATGATGTGGTCGCCGTAAATCTGATCTGAGTCGAGTTGCGCGCCGGAGCGAAAGGTTACCATTTGGGCCAACCGGCAAAAGGTTTCATCACCACCGTATACCCGCGCCGCCCTGTCTAGAAACTGCTTTGCAATGTCGGCATCTTGGCGAACCGTTGCGGGCGCTATCAGGTCGATATCCACCGAATAACGCTTTCGAGCATCTGCAAGCACTAGAATTGTGTTTGTGTAAATACCAAGGCCCGCCTGGATAGCGGTTTCGGTCATACACAAAACGACATTCCACGTATCATCCTCCATCGCTCCAAGGTCGATAGCCGCGCCACGGACTGAAACGGATAGGGATGCAATGGTTTCATCCGTTACGAGGGCTTGAAACGACGCCTCTACAGCGTCCTTTAATCTCTTTTCGACGGTGTAGGTCGTCATTTAAAAACCTTTTTAGTGGCTACCAAAACGCCACGGCCAACGCGGTCAACGGTTGCCTTGCGGCGCTTTTGTTCATCCTTGAAGAGAAAGGGGCGGTCCGCTTCAACGTATGCGGCGTAGTCTTTTTGAGCGATGACTTGAACAATCCCAGGGGCCAACTTGATGACCCGAATCGCGCCCCGAAGCCCGCCAGCGAAATGGCGTGCGGTTGGGATGTTTAAAATCGGGGGATGCTTCAAGCTTGTGCGCCCGATGGTCCCCCGTGCCGTGATATAGAATTTGTAATGACGTGCGCCCCATTCACCGCGTCGCTTTGAACCGCGCCCCCGTTGTGCTGCGCCGTGTACGATCCGAAACGCTTCTTTCGAGGGCTCAAACCAATCCTTGCTTGCGCTTTCCAGAATCGCATCATTCGCGTGCTTGACGACTAGCCGGGGCATGGCTTTCAGTTCGCGTTGAACCTTGTCAAAGCTACGACTGGCTAGGATCGTCATCGTCATAACCGCCGATCTTAATGACAGCCGGGGCAGTCAGGGCCGCTATCATTCTCCTGGCCTCTAAAAGCTGCATTGCCAGAACGGCTTGCCTTTGCTCGCCATCCGACCTGATAGCACCGCTCCCGGACGTACCGGGGGCTTTCGTCAACCGGCCCATCTCGGTTAGGATCGAATCGCGCCATGTTTGCGCTTCGGCAAGGGTCATCGATAGCTCCAAAGAAACGGGGGCCGGCAAGGGCCCCCTGTCAGGTTTGATTGCTTGGCTATTACGGGGCACAGAAGCAGGAATCAGCCGATGCGTCCGCACAGTTGACCAGGACGGGGGTTGCATGATCCATCCCGCCGTAACAGGCCTTAGCTCCACAGGTGGTAGCACAGGCGGTGTTGCCACCGGCCGCAATCGACCAACCCACCAAAGCCACGGCCGTTCCAGCGTTGGTCATCGCGCCGGAAACGTCCATGTCAGCGTTGATATCAATGTTTCCAGCCGCAACGATTCCACCGTCCGTAGTCCAAAAGCCGTCCGTTTTGTTGTGGAGGTATTCGCCGTTGACGCCTCTGAAATCCGCAACCGCAAAATCGTTCAGGGCGTTGAAGTCGACCCCGTAGTCGAAAAAGCCACCGGACGAATTGATCGAAGTCGCAACCAAGACGGCCCCGGCGTCCACGTCGTGAGTGTCGCCGCCAAGCTGCGCGGCAAAAGCACCATCGTATTTCTTCGGAGCGTTGCCGGTGGTGTCATCGTCAAGAAGGGAAACGACGCCAGCCGTAATTACGTCGGCCGGTACGGTTGCGCCTGTGTCAATGTAAAGGGTGCCCTTGAGGCCAGCCGCCACAGAATTAAGCCCGCCAGTGCTGGTTGCAGAGGCTCCTATCGAAAGGCTACCCTGAACACCGTATGCACTGATGGCTGATCCGCCTGAATGAGTGGCGCTAATGTTTGCGCCAAAAACACCGGCTGCAATAGCCGCGCCGCCGGATCGGGTTGCAATCGCCTGAAGACCGAGTACGTTTTCTGTAGTTCCCGCTGTCGAGGTTGCGCGAAAGTCGGCACCTTTCAGCGCGACAGCAGCGCCGGTCCCGTCGCTTGTGACCCGCGAACCAACGGCCGCATTCGATCCAGTCAACGCGGACCAGTCCAGCACCGCGCCACTAGCACCAACGCTCAGACCAGAGGTTCCAGACAGCGCAAGGGCTCCGGCAATGTCAACATCGCTATCGGCGTCAATCGCACCATCGGTGGTCAGGATGGCAGAACCAAAATCAATGGTGCCGTCCGGGTCGTTGGTGATCGTTTCGCCGTTCTGAAGCTTGATGTCGATAGGTCCATCGGCCAAGCTCATGTCGATAATGGCGATACCGGAGGTACCAGCCGCAAACTGAAAAGCCGAGTCGTTGAAGTCTCCAAAGATGCGCAGGCCGAAATCAGGATCGACCAGGCCGGGGTAATTATGGAATGATGCGACTGCGCTTTCCCCGCCGTCTGTCATGGCGACACTCTGCTTTAAATTGACATACAGGCCCGCAAGCTCGCCGCCGCTGTGGACGACGGTGCCGTCTGCATCGTAAGCCTTGACCATCAGGCCCGCCGTGGTACCACCGGTGTAGGTTTCGCCAGCGGTGAAGGTCTTTTTGATAACCGGGCCGTTTGATACACCACCCGCTCGGGTGTCCTCAACATCAACGTGCCCGTTGACCTCAAAGTCTCCATTGACCATGGTGTCGTTATCGAAATAGGCCAGCCCGTCAACTTCAAGCTCACCTTCAAGATAGGTATTGAGTCCGTCAAGCGTTACCTTTTCGGCGGTTGCGGCGGTCCCAATAACGAAGTTTCCAGCGATCAGGTTCAGGCCTTCGGCGGCCGGGGCAGTCAATGCGAGGTAGTTGGTTCCATCGTCGTCATCTTCGATGGTGTAGATACCCAGTGTCAAAAGCTGATCTACCGGGATGGTTGCCCCAACGTCACCGTAAATCACGCCGTCAACTTCCAACAGGCCTTCAATGTAGGCGTCTTCGCCGTCGATAGTCTGGCCGGGCGATCCATTACCAACAAACAGGTTTCCGACCTGCAACTGAAGCCCGCCCGTGGCCGAAGCGATGGTAAGCTTGAAAAGGTCGTCGGTCGTTTCGTCATACCAGAAGTAAGCATCGTTGTCTGCCCCGAAATAAGCCCCCCCATCGTCAACCCAATAGACGTTTCCCTTGGTGTAGACGTGGCCGGTAAGCTCAGAGGTGCCCTCAACGTAGAGGTCTTCACCGTCAAGGGCCGCAATCGGAACACCGTTTCCGATGAACACGTTTCCAGTCAAGACGTTGAATCCAGAAGCCGCAAGGGTAGTCATGGTAACCCTGTCGGTCGTGGTTTCGTCGTAGGTCAAAACCGCGTCGGAATTGGTGCCCATGGTGAAGGCGATATTGTCTCTCAACAGCGAGCCGCCGTCGATATACAACACGCCGTCGATCTCAAAGGCTTTGTAGACATAACCGGCCCCATCGACCAAGGCAACAGTGGGAGTTCCGGCGGTGCCCCAATGGAGCTTCCCGGTGCCATCCAAATCGTCCACGGTCAACTTACCGGTGATACCGAGCGTGCCACCAATGGTCACGTCTCCGGCGATATCGGCATCGTCTCCCACGGTCAGGTCATCGCCCGCCGTCAAGTCGCCAGATGCGACAACGTTCGTAAAGTTGGTATCGCCTTCAGCCGCAAAGGCGACATTCGCGCCCATTACGATAATGGCGATTACGATAATGATCATTCGCTTCATCATTTTCCAGTCCTTTCGCCACATGGGCGGTTGGGTGATAGCTTCACAGTGAAAGACCTATTATTCATAGGTCAACCAAAATAGGGTTAACGAAACGATGGCGTCATCTGCGGTCGGCGTGAATTTAAAAATGTAATCCTCAGAGGGCTTCAATAGAAGTTCGCCTGGAAACACGACCCCGCCGCCAAGGGACTTTTTGCCACCCGCGCCAATGGCTGATACGCCTATTCTGGTTCCGTCATTATTCGGGCCGGTGGTCGTGGTGTCGTAAAAAGTGGTTACGTTCGTGGCTACAATAGAGGGCCTGCTTGTGTTGAGTTCTGCAAGCCCCGTACCGGCCGCGTTGATAGTTGGGTTTTCAAATATCTCAACGTGCCCGGTAGTAGTGCTTCCGATGGATACGCTTACAAGGTGGACGCCTTCGGCCGGGGTTGCGGCCGTTGTCAACCTCCAATACTTAGGGCCACCGGTATCAACGTCGAGATCGATATCAGACACGATAAAAGCAAGCCCCTCATGTACTGCGTTTGAATGTGGGCCCTCTGTTATGATGTGCCCATCGCCAGAAACTACAGCATCGTTTGTTCCGTCCGTTATCTGAATCTTTTGGCCAGCGGTAACGGCAATATCAACGGTAGCCGCGCTACAGTCTAAAGCTGCTGCGACCGAAACAGGCTGGGTCACGCCAGAACCATCAACATCAACAGTTGCCGCCGATACGTCCAATGCGGCCCCCGATTTGATATTGAGCGAACCATCGACGTTAACAACCATGTCATCGGTGCCGTCCGTTACAATAACCGCTGATCCGGCTGCTATCGTGGCATCTGTCGGGAGCGACCCGTCCACATTAATCGCCAGCCTGTTTGTACCGTCTGTTAAAAACACGGCGGCGTTTTCAAACAAGATGGCTGCGTAGTCCGTGCTGTATGATATTGGTACGAAGAATAACAACAGCAAGCATACGGCCGCAAAGATGCGCTTCATTTTTTGAGTCCTTTTTTTCAGATTACTCGGGGTCGGGTTTCGGCTTCAAGGCTTCGATAAGTTCGGCCTTTTTCATGCCCTCATGGTCAATACCTGCTTTTTCGGCAAGCTCTCTGAGTTGGGCAATTTTCATCGGTCCGATATCGTCGGGTTCCGGCTCGGGCTCTGGGGCCGGGGGCCTGTCAAGCGCCTCTTGAGGGGGTCGCCTGCCACCGCGTACCGGTGCGAGGGGTCGCTGTGCTCTGGACATTTGCAATTCCTCCAAAATAAAGGGGGCGGTTATCCGCCCCCATCCTTGCGTTCGTTTTTGATGTTCTGATTACGCCCCGGCGGACCCGACGATCCCACGCCAACCGTGGAAGCCACAAACCCAGGAGGCGCGGCCCGCCCACTTCAAAACGTGGGTATCGGTGATGATCGGCTCGGAAACGCCCGGCTTCACGCGATCATAAATCATGATCTTGTGTTCGGGGTGCTGAAGGAACCAATAACCGCTAGTCAGGCGATTCCAGACCTTCAGGTTGTACCGACCAACATGGACGTTGATGTCCCTGTTTGCTGTGTTCGGCCTGTCCGTGGCTCGGGTGTCAACCAGCCGCATGGCAGCATCGGCCAAGCTGTCGGAAACGACCAGTTCGAGGGTTTCCTCGTCAAGGAACCGTTCACCGCGTTCGTCAACCTGCGCCATGATGGTGGTGCGGGCGGTCGCAAGGGTCGCGTCCGTCAAGGCACCGGTGATCACGTTGCTTTGCACGCCGCCGAATTCCGGCGACTTGGTAGCGTAGGGATGGCTGGCGTTGATCAGGGAAACGCCGTCACCACCAACGTCAGAAGTGAAGGAATCATTGAAAAGCGCGGCGGCGACCTGCTGTCTTTTCAGCGCGGCCCCCTTGCCAAGCTCGCGAGCCTGATTCAGGATGTCGCGGCCCTGCATCTTGTCCTTTTCGACCATCCGAAGGGTAACCTGAATCCAATTCTTGTACTCTTCAGAGGTCAGTTCGACGCCGTAGCTTTCGAACATGTTGTCGAACAGTGGCGGCAATGCGTCATCGCGCTGGTTCCATGCGCCGGGGCCTGCGTACTGGCGGCTTTTGACCGACAATTCCGAGCTGTCAAGGTCTTCCTGGTGCATGACCTCGGAGGCGAAATCCTTGACGCTGGCAAAACCAACCTGAAAAACTTCGGCCACGGAGGCGTCATAGATGTTTGCGAATTGCTCAAGGCGTAACAGTGACATTTGGTGCCTCCTTTCTTAGGATACGGCGTCGTAGACGCTGTTTTGTTTGTGAATCATGACGCGGGTTTCTTCGGTCGCCGTGGAGCTTTCCACTATCGACAGGTCATAATTCGTTTTGGTCGTCGCTTCAATGCTCTGCGATCCGGTGGCCACGTCGATAACCGCGCCGTCAACGCGAGCATAGCCATCCGAGATGCCCATGGCCACGTCAACGTCATAGAGCATAAGGTCGGTGTCTCCGGCGGCGGCGTCCGATTGCGCCCACCCGGCGAACACGTCGCCAGCATCGGCAGGCTCAACTTCGCCCGACGTGTATTTGCAGAGCATCCCCTGGGTAATGGTTTCACCGCTTTTGACCGTGTAGGGGCCCTTGGTATGAAGGCTCCCCTGATAGTCGAATTTGTTGTAACGAGCCCTGAAAGGCATGGTTTATCTCCTTCTTAATCCAAGTGAGTTTTCGCGCCGTGCATCCCGAAGCTTGGCATATGCCTCTTCGGTCATCTTTGCGGCCTTTGCGGCCACCTTTTCATCGGGTGTCAGTGGCGCGGGTTTTCCTTTGCCGTTCTGGAGGTTGGTATCAGTCCCCAAATCTTTCGGCGGCGTCGGGTAGTCAGCAAGGAAGGCGGCTACTCCGGCTTTTACGTCGCCGTCCGCCCTAGCGATGTAGGTCTTGACGAATTCAAGCGCAGTCAGTGGAACGCCTTTCGTGACCATCTCCTTTTCGATCTTGAAGTTGGCCAGTTCGTCTTTTGTTTTGGCGTTGTCGTCAATCATCGCCTGCGCCCACGCGGGGGGCTTTTCGCCATCATTGCCAGCGATAGCCGCAACCGTTTTGGCCGCTTCGATCTTTGCCTTTTCCGCCGTCTGCTTTTCCTTCAGAGTCTTTTCGGCCTGCGTTACCCGCTTGTCACCTTCCCGCTGCATGGCCGCGTCGTACTGGGCCTTGAATGTGGGATTTTCTGCCAGGAGTTCATCAAGCGTTTTCGGCAAGCTGTCTGCCTCTCTGAGTTCCGTAGTTCCCGCCAATGGCGTTACCTTCGGATCGATAATCGGGTCCATGTATCAACCTCCAAATAGTAACGGCCCGAACCCCCGTAGGTTTTCGAGCCGTCGTTAAAATGAGCCGCCCTCGTAAGTTCGGCTGTTTGTTGTTTAGCTAATGCTAGTCAGTTGCAGTGTGTCCAAGTTTTCCGCAAGGCTCGATCCTTGCGCGTATCTCGCTAAGAAGAGCGGCCGTGGTGGCGCATCCGAGATGGGGCTCATACATATGCACGGCCAACATACGGGCGAAGGATTCGACCAGCGCAGGCTCCATAACAAGGTGGGCTGTATCGAAGGCGTAAAAGTTCGCCTCGCTGGTGTGGTCATGGCGGCACCATGCTTTCGCCGCTTCTCGTTTCGCAAGCTCCATGCGCCTATCGTGTTCTTTTTGGTTCATATCCGCTTCAGCCTTCCACCATGTTTCGGGTGGCCTCTTCTCCCAGAGGTTACAAAAGCGGTCCTCCATTGGAATAACGTTTGCCATTCTCAGATAAACTTGAGATGCCTCTGGGCACCTACAGTTGGTGTAGTAATCATCATGCGGCATGAACCATCGGCACGTTTTGCAGCTCTCTTTCGGCTTGTAGTCCATGTCCCCCTCCTACGCAGCTTTTCGCCGCTCTTTCTTGTTGTAAGCCCTTGACGCCGCCTTGTAACGTTCGGTTTTTTGGACCTTGGCCAAGGCTTCGTAGCCCTGCTCCCGCCCGTCCTTGTACGCTCGGTACATTGGGCTACTCTTCTGCATCTTGGCGGCGTGCTGGTTCGCCCCTTGAAGGGCGCGGGTGTCGGTTTCAAAGATGTACCCGACAATATCCGCTTGACCGTTCGGGTGAACCTGTAACGACGGCGCGTCACCAACGGGGAAGGTTGCTATTCCCCCTTCGGCCACGCCCAACACCATCCCGCAAGCGTTGCCGGGGCAAGGGCCGGGGCCGCGCTGTATCTTCACGGCCTTGATCCGTCTTTCAGACCTTCCAAATCCAAGGCTCAGATCGTAGGAGGCGTTGCTCATCTCGGTATAAACAAGCCGCTTGGTTTGATACGCCAAGGCCTTTGCGCCACTTCGCGCAGGTGCCCCGATGATTGATGTTGATATCTTTCGGGCAACCTCTTCAACGCCCTTGCCGGTAAGCAGTCCAGATTTAATCTGAAGCTCAGCCGCTTTCAGGCCCTGGCCCACTTTTGAGGCATATGTCCCATTTAACGCCTCGATGTTTTGCTCAAGAAGCTTGCCCATATTCAGGTCAACGTTGGCCAGAATGCGCTGTGAGGCGTTATCTCCGATGTACCCCTGGAACGCATCCACCATGCCAGCTTTGCCGCCTGTGAGTCGCCATGCCAGCTTTGCTTGGGCTGTTTCGAGTTGCGCGGCTACGCTGCTTCTGGCCATCCCCTTTTCGAGGGCTGAAATCTTGGCCTTGATGGCTTGTAAAGCCCGGCTCCTTGACGACCGATACACAACCCCTTCGGCGGTCCCGCGCTGTCTTGCGATTTCAAGCATGCGCTTGACTTCAAGGGCAACGTCTTTTTCTGCTTGTTTTAAAAGAGCGTAAAGGCGAGCCCATTCGTTGGCCGCCGCCTGATCAATCGGGTTTATCGCCATCGTCGGCTATTTCCTTTTCGTCCTCATCGCCAGCTGGAAAAGCGTTGGTCGGGACGTATCCAGCCGGTTCCTTTTCCTTCAAGGCCATCATGGCTTCAACCTGCGATGGGTCATACCCCATGACCTCAAGTGCGTCCCGTGGGAACCCTTCGGCAAAGAGGAGGGTAGCCCGGCTAAGAGCGGCTTGCGGGTCGTCTGCGTCCAGGGAGGGGAAAGACACAACGACTTCGATTTGGTCAAGGGCGCTAACGCTGGCATCGGTGGCCATAACGAGGGCCTTGGCACACAATTCCGCATATCCACGCCTTAGCCGGGCTATCAAGTTTTCTGCATAGCGCCTACCCTGGGCATTCAGAATAACGAGGGCCTTCCCGGACGTTTGGGCCGTCTTGGCGATTTCGTTGGCCTTGTCCCGACTGATACCAGCAATCCGATACATCGAATCAAGGGTTTCTTCCTTTTCCTGGAATAGGGCCGCCGTAGCGCCGTCGCCAGATACCTTTCGGATCGGGGTTCCAACGATTGAGCCCGGTGCGATTGTAAGGTCTGCAAGTGGGGGCAGCCCAGTTTCTTCGACACAATAAAGCCCCCATGGCCCGTACTTGTTTGCGCGTGCGATATCTGTTAGACAGCGATTAAGCGTGTCTTGAGGCTCTGTCAGGTCTGCAATACCGGAGCGCCCGTGCGTTTCGCCCTCTTGATCTTCACGTTTGATGAAAACCACCGGGATGAAGCCGAAAGAGTGGGCTTCCTCTTCCGAAATACCGTCGATCTTGCGTGCATACTCTTTATCGTCGATCCGCTCATCGATCGTTTGCGTCGATTCGGTGTCATCACCCTCAATTGTCCGCGTCCACTCGCAATTAAAGGCGATAATGTCAAAGAGGTTGTCGGGCTCGGTTTCAATGGTTAGATTTTCATCTGGCCAGCGCCGAACTTGCGGCACGCCGTCTCGCAAGATGATCTTGAGGGCCGCTTCACCGTCAATTTCGATGTACCGGAGCGCCTCATCTGCAAAAGCGGACCAGGTGCGACCGTCTCCGAAGTTCGGAGCGGCCAACCAATCTTTGACCCAATCAGTCAAGACCTCATCGGGCTTTTCTTGGCCAGGCTTGAATACCTGGAATTCAACGCCATCGATGGGGATGGCTGATATGCGCTTTTCAATGATCGCCCTGATTTCATTCTGAGAGAAAAAGCTTGTCTGGGTGACGGGGTAGGTCAGACCGGCCGTAACAAACCGCGCTTTAAATCCCTCGTAAATGCTCGCAACTTCACCACCATAGTAGGCGTGGTACTTGGCAATATCAGTATTTCGCGCCATTAGTATCCCGATTGGTTGGTGGTTTTAATCGTTGTTTCGTTGCGAACATGCACGAATTTGACTTGATCGATCTGAATGTGAACATCCTCGAAGCGGCCCCGGATAATCATCATGGTTCCACGGTAGATGACCCGGCGCTTGACCCCCGAGATAGTCCACGCGGCGCGGGCGTCTCGGTATTCGATGCGGGCAATCCTTCGGCCGCCAAATATCCAGGTTCTAAACCGCGTTGCATATTTCATCGGGAGATTCCTGTGATTCGTTCGTAAAGGTTCCAAAACTTGAACTTGGCGCTGCTTATCGGGTGCCTGATACTTTTCAGCTTGCGGCGTATCCCGGCTTTAGATAGCGGGATTCGGATACTCAGACCCCACAGGCGCTTGGGTGGTTTCAGGCTTTTTATGCGGTTGGTCACCTATTGCAACTTCTCTGTAGAAACGGCCCCTTCGCCAAAGAAAGCATCATCGCCTCGGTAAAGAATCGCCAGGTTGATCGGGCCAGGTAAGCACTTAGAATCACACACGCTATCGTCCGAATTGGTTGGAAAATGGGCCGTGTGATCCTCGTGGTCCACAGAATCGCCAACGTCTTGTAATTGCTCTGCTATTTCTTGTTTGTTGGCACGGCGGGCGCGCTTCTTGTAAATGCCCGGAGAATCCTTGTCGCTACCGGTCATCCCGTGGGGGCTTCGAACGCGACCATACCCCCGCATTTTCCAGGGCCGATTGATTGCCATGGCTATCGCCCCGCTCCTTTACCCTTGCCCCCGCCCTTGCCGCCACCCGGCCCACCCTTTTTGCAGGTGCCGGTATTTCGACCGCCGCCTCGTCCCTTGCCTGCTCCACGTCCGTCGCGTGGCCGTGCTGGTTTGCGTGATTCGGTGTTTGTCATTGTTCGTCGTCCTTTGGGTTGTGCAAGTTCTTTTGTGCATTAAAAATGGGGGCTTGCTGAGTTGGTCGATAATATCGACTAACTGAAATCGTCGCAGGCTCGCTGTGTAGTTCAACCACCGCGAATCTCGCGCATGTATTTTTCTGGATCAAAATCTTCCATATCGTCGGCTAATATTTTCCTTATGCGCTTTATGGCCTCCCACTGGCTTCCCGTGGCTTTTGCATCGCGTGGCCGTACTGGCTTCCGTTGTTCTGCGTTGGCCAACCCAAGGGCGATGGCTCGCTTTTCGAGATAAACTTCAAAGTCTGTAGGCTCCGTTTTCATCCCACAATCCCCCCGGTTGGTTGCCATCATCAATACCCCGCGTGGTTTGTAGAGGTAACGGTGCGTTGAATGGGCCACAGCCTTTGGATCAAATACCCAAAAGCGTCTGAAGTATGAGTCCGCGCTAAGTCTGATTTGTCGATCTGCCTAGTACCCACCTTAAACCCAACCTGTACAAGGTCTTGGATCAGATGTTTGCACTTCGGATTGATCAGTACGCCCACTTCGCCCGCTGCGTTTCGCATCTTGGCGTTAGTTGCGCCGATCCGGTCTATCACCGGGGGGTTGGCCTTTGGAACGAAGAAATGCTCAATACCGGTCTGCCCAATCACTGCGTAATCGGATGCCCCGGCGGTCGAGTGGTTCCCGTATGAGTCGCCAAAGACTTCAACCTCTTTCTTTTTATCTCCATACCCACGTGCATAAAATTCGGCTATCGCTTCGGGGGTGTTGGAACCCCTGATCACGATTTCGTCTACAACACAAAGCGTCTCAGGCTGGAGTTTGATCGATTGAGGGCCAAGTGGCTTTTGTCCAATTGCCGATGAAACGCCCCGGAACTTCTGACAGATAAGCCAACTCATTGGGTCAACGTTAAAATCACATGTCAGGATAACCGGAAGGCGCGGGTTGTAGGTCGCCACTTCCGACACGTTCAAAGATCGATCAAAGGCGTGATAGCAACGCCCCTTGAACACGTCAACCCATTGGCCCATGATCTGCTGGCGTGCCATTTCGCGGCTGTAGCCGGCCACAAGGGCTTGCAGGTAGTCAGTGGGCAGGTTTGCCCAGTTGTCCAGTGTTGTACAAGCACGGTACGCCCTATGGGCTTTTAGCGCGGGCCTTTCGGTAACGTCTGATTCAAAGAACTCGTAAAGCCAGTCGAAGCCGTTCGGTGTGGTAGTTAGGAATAGTTGTCGGCTGTCGAGCTTCTTGCCCCGAAGCCGATCCCGGATGGTATCAAACGCCGCCTTCTTGGCGTCTTTGACCTCATCTACCCACGCCCAATCTAGGTTCAATCCTTGGATCGCTGCGAACTTTGTCAGCGAGCGGGTGACGACTTGCGCCCCCCACCGGAATGTGATTACGTTTTGAAAGCCCGTCTTGATGTGCGGGTTGCCAAGGTGCCACCCTTTCGGGGGGATCTTATTGTAGACGTAATCGACGCCCAGGATCATCCCCAACTCTGTCAGGGCTTGCCAGAACTCAGGAAGTGTAACTTGATGCAACTGCTCGTGAGTGTTCGCACCGATCAGGCCAAGCGATGGGGCCGGTTGTTCTGCCTTCAGGGATGCCTTGCGAGCGCCACAGTAGGTCTTACCAGAACCGACTCCACCAACGAATAGGGTGTAATCGGTTTGGTCTGACAAGAAGCCGTATTGAGGCGGGCTCAGTCTCCACCGTGCCGATGTTTCGAAGTCATGTGCTACGTTCATCATCGGTCCCGGTCAACGCGCTTTCAATGTCCTTGACCTCTTGTGGCTTTTCGATGGCCTCTTGGACCACCACGATTTCTAGGCGTTTACGGGTGGCCTTGCTATCGTCGTCAGTTTCGAGCAGTGGCTTGGCGGTGCTGTATGCCATGTTCGTTGAATCGACGATGATCCTGATTCGCGTAGGGTCCTTCTCTTCTTTTATCAATTTGGCGTTAGCTGCGATGGCTCCCATGTGAACACTGAGAACAGCAACGTCTATCTTGTTGCGCCAAGATATGATAAAGGCGTCTGTTTTCGAGTTTTCATTAGCTTGCTTTTTTGCGTCAAGCTGGTCTTGCTCTTGTGTTACCGTGGTGCTATATCTGGCCCTTGCCTGCGGCCACGATAACCCATCAAGTTCAATGGCCTCTTTCGACCACTTAGAAAGGGTACGCCGTGGAATACCTTGCGCCCTTGCTACCTGCTCGAAAGATAGCTCGCGCTTGACATACAAATCACGCGCTTGCTCCTTTTCGCTGTCTGAGTAGTAGTAGTTTTTCGATGCCACATCGTCAACCTATCTCTATCCGTGGGCGTCCTGTGTTGCTCATGTTGCCGCCAGTTCTGGCGCAAGCAGTGTTTTGCTTATGTGTTCTGCAATCGCTTTCATCATAAGCGGTGGAACGGAGTTGCCTATTTGCTGATAGCCCCGCTTGGCCCACCCAAATTCAAGGGGGAAGCTCCCAACGGTTGCCGATTCTTTTAGCGTCAGCTCTCTTTCTGTGCCATTTATTTTCAATATTGGCGGTCTTGTTTTTTCCAGAGTTACGCATGGCTTATCAATCGATCTATATTTATTATTAAACTGCTTATTTTTAACGCCGCCAACTCTCCCCCATCCACGACGCAGCCCGATGGCGTCTTTCAGCCCGATGGCGTCTTTCAGCCCGATGGGCGGAAATGATATTTCACCGCATAGGTCGCTTCTTGCCCCAACAAAAACCAGCCTCATTCGCTCCTGGGGAACATTGTAGTTAGCCGCATTCATAAGCTTGCACTTAATCCTATACCCGGCTGCCTTCAGATCGGCCATGATTTGAAGCCATGTTGACTTCATCTTGCCCTTAATCATCCCCGAAACATTTTCCATAACAAAAACTTTAGGCTGCAATCCAACCAATAGCCTGAGATATTCTTTGTAAAGTTGGTTTCTATCGTCGCCGATTTCCCGCTTCCCTGCTGTGCTGAACCCCTGACATGGCGGCGATCCGTCTAGAACATCTAACTCCCCGATCTTGATGTTTCCAATTTCAAGGCATTCACCAACTGACAGCTTGCATATATCGCCATGGTAAACCGGAACACCTGGAAAGTTTGCCTTGAATGTTTCAACTGCGTTTTTATCCCATTCAACGGCCAATAGTTCATGAAAACCAGCCATTGAATACCCCAAACTTGAACCGCCGCAACCTGCAAACAGGCTTATAACGGTTGGGCCGGTTCCATCGTTTGCAAGGTGTTTTTTCCATGCTTCGTTTAATATGTCAACATACCCGCTAGCCATTGTTTTCACCATTGTTGATAAACACATGGCCACACTTCGGACACGTTACCTTTTCGATTGAGTCAAATATTTCGCTTTCGTTAATTTCTTTTTCGCTTTGCAGGTCTATAATTGGCGTTGCAATATCCCCCAGCATCAACCCATCAAAGTCAACATCTGGCATGTCAAGCTTGATATCATCCAATACCGATTCGAGCCCATCCGTAAAATCGCCAGCAATATTCGGATTGTTCATCGTAACGTTGAGGGCTTTTTCCTCGGATTCTGGCATGTCCACGATGACGACAAGGGCTTCTTTTTGCCCCAGGTTCTTCAGAACCTTGATCCTTTGGTGCCCACCGACGACATGGCCGGTCTGCTTATTCCAGACGATAGGCTGTACAAGGCCGAACCGCTTGACAGATTCTGTCAGGCCGAGTAGGGCTTTGGGTGTTATGGTGCGCGGGTTGTATGGAGCCTCTTTTAAGTCGGCTAACGGCATAGTCTTTATGTCGTGCACCTGCGATGCTCCAAAAAGATAACCCCCGCCTGGTTTCCCTACAGCGGGGGGTGGTTGGTTGGTTGTTACACGGGCTCCGGGGGCGCTTCGAACATCCGCTTTAGGGCCTTGGCGCAGTCCTCAACGATATCGCAGATGCGGTAGCCCAGGTATTTTTCGTCCTCATCCCCGATGATGTCCCCAATCCCGTCGATCATCTCGCCAGCAGCGTCGAAAGCGGCGGCGTATTCGGGGGCGAACTTCTTTGCCGCTGCCACCACGTCTCCGAATTCATCCAACAGGGTATCCCACTCCTTGCGGGTGATCCCGTTGGGGGCCAGCACCATGAGCTTGGCCATGAACTGGGCGAATTCAATGAAAAATCCCTTTTGCATATTACCCTCCTTGTTAAGCCGCTTTAAAAACGGCAAGTGTCTTTCTTGCTTTGGCAACCGCAAGCCTTGATTCCTGTTTCCAGGTTCGCCCGATCTGCGTTTCGTCAATTTCATCGGCAAGCTGCGATGCTGTCATGCCCCACGCGCTTTTGTATCGGCCCTCACAGAAGGAAATCGCATCTCCCATGTGCCGGGCCCTCGCTTGGGTCAGTCTTCCGCGTGGGTCAAGGTCTTGAAGCGTGGTTTGAAGTACTGCGCTTACGATGTCGGCTTCGGGGGATATTCCCGTTCCGGCGCGCCTAATATCTGTTGGCAAGATAGCTCCATTGGGAAAGGTGGTTTATTTGCGGGCAGTTGCCCTCTTACAGCTAAACCAGTGTCTCACGTTTAGCACACTTTCGCGCCATGTGTCAACGATTTTTATGCCCTGTCAGCAGATTGGTCTGAATCGTTGTGGTAGACATAAACCCCGTCCGTCTTTGCGATCAACCGGCCTTCGGATAGTACGGCCCCGAGCTTGGCACATCCATGCCAATAGGTTCGGCGCGGTATCCCTGTGTGATCTCCGGTGGTTATCCTCATCATGAGCGCCCGGCCCTCCTTGGACCCCAACCGTACATCATCCGGGGTTTCTTTTGGAAGTCCAAACCGGATCGCCCTAATTGACAGCATAACAGACAGCGCAAACGACGGCCCCCCTTCAAAAGCATCCGGCCGCGCCCCCTGCTGGTAGTCTTTCGGCTCCATTGGCAACCCATGCGATCCGTTACCCGCAACGATTTGGGCTGTGAATTCAAGGGCTCTGTCGGTGGCTGTCGTTAGGGTTGGGCCAAGGATGATCATTTATTCCCCACCCTCCAATCGTTTTTCAAGAGATTCAACAGCCTTTTCGAGGACCTTGATTCTGTCGCGGTGATCCGACCCAAAGTAAAACCACACCATCCCGGTAATGGACGCCATTAGTAAAACCACTCCCGGCGCGGCCTGCACCGCAAAGTGTAGAAAGTCCATCATTCGACCACCTCATCCTTGGTTGACCCCACGGCGGTAAGATGGATATTCCAATCGCCATCGATGGCCCCCCAAGATTCCAGGTGAACCGCAAGGGCCCGGAGGGCGTCGGCTGGTTTGTTCGTAGGGGAAAAGATTTCTCTGTTCCCGCCGGGGCTTTCTCTATACGGCGCTTTGTCGAGCCTGATGACGTACACCATTTTCGACCCGCCGATGTACGGGGGCGGTGTCTTGGTATCGCATCCATCGTCGTTCCACCATTTGGCCAGCGGTGGGAAAACCAGGATCATACCGATCACAAAGCATATCACGGACGCAAGTAGAAGTATCACCGTGCAGTAGTCCATTTTCAGCATCCTCCTTTGGTTCGTTTTGGTTCGGTCAGGTCAACAATAATCACCTCCACCCGCTCCCCATTTCCGTCGTCATATCGCTTTGACGCCTTCAGCCCAACCACTTGCGAATCGTCGGCATATGCTATCCCTGTCAGGCCATCCAATATTGACTTGGCCTGATTATCCACGTCTGGCCGGGATATCGGGAGTAGTGTTCCGGCTTTCATTGCCAGCGTCTTGACCTTTGATGCTTTGACCAACCGCCTGAAAACGACGATATCCACACCCACCGGCCCTTCAAGCGGCGGGCTACCGCCCCACGCTTGCCGCGCGAAAAGCGCCACCTTGCTGGTGAACACCTCTAACCGTGGATCGTTGTGAATCCGAATATGGGTCCCCATTTTTCGAGCGCGTGGCCGTGGCATGGCAAGGCATGGGCCTGGGATGGTGAAGCTTTGCGAGCTAGGGTAAACAATGATTATTTCGCCCGCCTTGGCGTCCTGGGTCGCATACCCTACGGGTGCGTCTTGGCCGAAGCGGGTCATTTCCGCCCCGCTTTCCATTCCGCCCATACCGCCGCGCAGATGGCACCGCCGATGAATGCCACGCATCCGGCAAGGATTACACCACCGATGATGGCAAGTTCGGTGTTCATTCCCCCGCCTCCTTTTTCGGTCGCCAGTCGCCACAGCCGGGACGGCCTTTCGTCACGCCTTGGCCGTCATGGCTCCGAAGGCAACAAAGCGTCACAAAGTTGTTTTCAAGGCAGCACTTTAGGCCGCTAGCGTCGTCGCAAAAGATCGATGCCATTTCAAATTCGTACACCTCCCGGCTTCCCCACCTGCAATCTCCGCAGGTGCCAATTTCGCGGGGTGTCCACTCAGTACACCAATCGGCCGCGTCGGTGCTTGGCCAATAGGCCGACATAGTGCTGTCGCCATATGGGCTGTCAAGGTGGCACTCCCCCTGGTTGTCCTGTATTGCATCCCACGCCGCGCATGTCTCGCATGTCTCTTTCATCATTCCCCTCCTTTTTCGGTCTGATTAATCTGTTTCATGGTTTTCCTCAACTTCGCCGACTTATTACTTTCCACCCCACCCCCAAGCACAAACGCCGTGCGCTGATCCCATTCAGCCTTTTTGCCTTTGTTCCAACTTTGGACCGGGGTGTAAAAGCCGACCACGCGGCTATAGACTTCGGTTTTTAGGTTACAGGGCATTCTTGATACCCTCAAATTCCAACGCGGCGCGTATGAGCTTTTCATCAAGCTTGTAGTCCATGGCAAGCGTGGCGATGCTGTCGCCTGCTCGGTATCGTTCGGTAATAATCCAGACTGGTATCCCGGTGCCCTTGATTACATGACGACCGCCGCGCAATCCTGGGCGTTTTTCTAAAAAGTCGCTAACTGGCATCTTCGCCCCCTCCAAACAAATCTTTTTGGTTCGGCCCGTTGTCGTCTTCCCGATATGATTTCCAGTTCATGACGTGTTGCGCCGCAAGCTGTCGAATGCGATCATAAACGGGATTTTCCTTTGTAATCGGGTCGGCTACAAGCTTTCGAAGTGTCAGGGTGTTCTGGTTTTCGGAATCCAACGGCCACTGAGACGCCCAAATCAATGGGATACGCCGCCTCCAAAGTTCATCGATCAGGCTGAATAAGATCTCATAATCCTTGCCCTTGAGACCGCCTGATAAATGGATCAGGTCGTCAAGGAGTAGAACCTTCGCATTGCCCACCATCTTACGCACGGCATCGCTTAGAGACAGCTTTGACCCGTGGCCATAAGCCGCGCTTTTAATTCGAGCCCATAGGTCGGATGCGCGGTGGTAGGTTACCGGGATACCCGAAAGTCGAAAGGCCCGGTACGCTGCGGCCACGATGTAGGTTTTCCCGGTTCCAGGCGGGCCAACAAGGAACATCCAAAGATATGGCAGTGGTTTGGATTCGTCCGATGCAGTCACGACCCACTTGTCCACCTTTGCGAGAATTTCAGCGTGTCCCGGCCGTAGCCAATCTTTTGGCCTGAAGTCCGCGCCCTCGCAATCCTCCCCAAATCCAGACCCGCCAAATTCAGCATCAAGGGCGGCTTGCCTTGCGGCTGCTTTTCGCCGTTGCGCTATCTTTCGGCGCGTGGCCTCGTGTTCCCGGATGCATTCAGGGCACGACCCGGACGAACACCACAGCCCAACGGCGTCAACCCACTTCCAGCCCGTCGAAAAGCCGTGGTGGCAGACGACCGGGGCGGGTTGGGATGTGGGGTCGCGGTGAAGCATTAGGCCCCCGCCCTTTCATGCTCGATGACAAAATCAATCGCCGTGCGCAGGTCGTTTCCTTCGAAGTCCTTTTCCACTCCAGGCTCGACTTCCCACCCCTCCCATAGTTTCATGGTCACATGGTCTCGCCCCCCCGAATCGGTCCCCTGAATGTCCAGCATGGGGAACTTTCGTTCTATCGACAGGTTCCCGCCGTTCATCCACTCCCACCGGGCCTGATCCTTTGCGGCCTCTTCTTTCAGGCGGTCGATTTCGCCAGCGAGACTTTTTATGTCTGCGGTATACAGGTCAACCCTTTGAATCAGGCTGGTTGCTTCTTTTTTTCCTTCGTAATTAAGCCTGTCGCACCGCCCTCGAATCCCCTCAACGCTTAGTTCTGTCATCATGCCCTCCTAATTCCAACACCTTCCCAGTCCGTTTCCTTTTGCGACTGGCCAGCGCCGGTTTGTCCAGGTTCATCGTCGATAAATTTCACAAAGCCCGTTTTCCCACTTGTCAAAAATGCTGTCAGTGTCCATGTCGAATAGGTCCACTCATTCCCGCCCCAACGTCCCGACGTGACGGCCCTGCTGTAGTTGCCTATAGCCTTGGCATGGTCTTGAACGGTTCGGCCCTTACGAAGCGACGTGATTATGGCGGGGTCATGATCGCTGAATCCTTCGGCGCGATGGTGAGATAGTCCGGGGGCCAAGTTCCAGGCTTCAAAGATGGCTTTACGGTCTGCGATGGGGGGTGTCTTTTTGGCCGTGGTTGATTTTTTATCGGGGGTGTCTTTTGTAACAATCTCCCCCTTGGGGGTAGGGGGGTTCTTAACCGAAGTAGAAGATGAAGATGAAGAATGCAATGTTACAGACACGTTACCGCCACCGTTACACGACCGGTTCCCCCTCAGTCGTTTGACTCGCAACCTTGTGTTTTCACGCTCTTTATAGTCTCTGTACATTCTGCGGTTAATCACCGTTACAATATCGTTACAGATTGTTACATCGCAGAATTTGAAAGATTTTGCCTCTAAAACGAATGTGTCGAATTCGTCTATTTTACACCCCAAAAGGTGACACCATTGTGGGCGGGAGGCTCCAAGTTTCCCCTGTTCTGGAACCTCCCACAAGCAACACAAGATATCTATCCAGATGCCCTTGGTTGTGTGGGAGGCTAGGCCAAGCAAAGGGTCTTTTCGCCAGTCCGCTGGATAGAATTGAAACGCCGGTCTTTTTGCCACGTCGGGTCCGCTCCGGTTCTGGGTGATATTAGTGGATATCTTCTTTGTCGTTTTGGTTCACAATTCCCAACTTCGGCAACCGCCTTTTCTTTTTCTTGGTCGGCCTCCACACCCGTGGCCTTGGCGCTATTTCGTCGCCTTCGTAGAAATGCGATTTTTCGAGGTCGCGTCTGTCAAGAATGCTTTCAGCAACTACGCGGACCGCTTCGTTTTCTTCGTCTGTCATCCTGCGGTCGTCCCACTCTTCGGAAACCCAATGCAGATAATCTGTAGGGACGTCCTCGGGGCGTCGGCCCCTATACTTGCCCCATCGCATCCGAACCGTTTTTCCGTCGTCATATAGCATTGGGTCCGCTCCGGTTCTGTCGGGTGTTAATAATTTCCACAAACAAAGAAGGCTGGCGAGTAATTGTCTCCCGTGTCGTCATCGAGGCCACACACAACGTCGCCAATTTCACACACAACATTACCGAACGACTCATCATCGGCAATCGATACGCGGACTGGGAGACCGCCACCGTGTTCTTTCACCGCCGCGTCAACGGCCTTCTTGAGTTCGGAAAGTTTCATCGATCATCCCCCCTTTGGTTTGTTCATGACTTGCATCAATGCGTTGAGAATATTCACAGCTTCGATTACACAAAGCCGCCCCATCAACGGGTTTTTTGCGCTGTCTAGCGCGCCCTTTTTTGTAAGAGGTAAAAGGCCCTGAATTACCCGTAGGATGTTTTCGGACTGTGCCATCATCCCTCCCGTTTCTCTGTTAGCGTCATGGTTGCGGCTCGCTGAATCCTGTCAGGCAAAAGATGCCCATACCGGTCGAAAGTTCAATGTGGTAGTAGGTGTATTCATCTTCGGAATCCAAGCAAACCGACATGTGGCCACCGTATTCTTCCACCGCCGCGTCAACGCGCTTCTTGAGTTCAAAAAGGTCCATCGGTTATTTCTCCTTTTTATTTGAACAGGTTTTAGTCTCCCACGGTACCCACCATATTGCTTTGATCATCGATCATCCCTCCTTTTATTCTACTGAAACCACGCCATTGTCAATGAAGCTATCCAGGACGGCTCCGGGGGTTGTGTCACACCTTCCAGCGATGGCCGAAAGGGCCTTGAATGCTGGACCTGCACCGTTCCTGATAGCCAGGGCCGCTTTTGCCGCCTCTGCAAAGTCGGCAAGGCTGAGGCTGGTTTTTTGAAGCATGCCGGGGTCCACGCCGATGACGAATCGCTTCACGGGTTCCTGTTCCCAAAGCTTGGGGCGCTTGTCCCATCTGCAAAAGCACGCATTCGGCGTCCTGCCCAGGTGGTATTTCTTGTTTAAGTGTTTGGCGATTAGGTGCCATCCCTTGTGGGGCATCCGCCCGCCAGCCGTTTTGTTTTTCGCCCAGGTGAAAAGGTCTTTTTCCTCTTCGGGTGTCCACTTGGTATTAACCATCGATCATCCCTCCTATTTCTCTGTTGGTTTGTCGCATTTCGGCTTCCGCCTCCCAAGCCTTTCCCGCCTCAACATTTCCATGATAAAGGCCGCATCCTCATCGATGTCGTAATAATTTCGGAATAGCTGGTAATACGGCGCGGCCTGATTTACGCTTCCGGTCTTGTGATAAACTTCCAAATATTTTGCGCCCATGCGAGATGCAAACCCGCCCCTGCGCTCTACCAGTTCATCAATAGCCGTTTCGTCCGCCTTCAGCTTGGCCCTCTTGGCCTCATCGGTTTCAATGTCAAGAGCGTCCCATATGATGGCGAGTCGCCTTTTAATTTCTGTTTGCGTAATCGCCACGACGATCACCCCTCCTGTTGGTTTTTCAGGGTGGCGACTTCGGCTTTCAGGCGTGCGTTTTCTTGGAACAATTCACGGCGGGTGAACCTCTTAAACCCGCATTGGTCAAACCTGGAATAAATTCCAGGAGCCGAAACGTTGTTTTCCACTGCTATTTCGACAATGGAATCTCCGCTTAGGTACTGCTCATACATCGGAGCATATTTTGCAACGCGCCTGGAAATCCTTCGCTTGGCCTCGACAACATCAAAGTCGTCGCGTGCGGCTCCAAGCACCATACTTACAACATATCGACAGGTACCAACCTCCTTTGCAATCTCGCCTTGAGTCATTTCGCCAGCGGTCCAGAGCCTAATGATTTCAGCGTTTTTCGCTTTCCTTGCGTCGCGGATTTCGATCATCGTTGCCATGGTCATCCCTCCTGTTAATCATTTGTCCCGACCCACCCTATACCTTTTTGGTCGGCTTGGGTGGTTTATTTGATGCCTTGGCGGATTTTGTCAGTCTCCACCCCGGCGCGTCGGCTCCTTTTGGTACCCTTTCGATAAGCCCCATAGCTTCAAGCTCCATAGCCTCTTTTTCGTGCTGAATTAACGGAAACGCAGCACCGTTGACACGACCCATT